>SWCA01005568.1_pt2 | contig 24368 bp, 20 predicted proteins | sample 4692961 | NCBI WGS metagenome assembly SWCA01 (sample SAMN10267275, study PRJNA491770) | bioreactor metagenome | isolation source: DHS bioreactor inoculated with | place: Japan: off Shimokita Peninsula
TGGGCTGTCGTTTGTCTCCATAGCACTTAATCTTCTTCATCAAATAGATTTTCCTGGCTTTCAAATTCAGCTTCCAGGTATTCTTCAGCGTCTTCCAATAGTTGTTTAATAAGCTCTTTGGAGTCAGGCTCTTCGCTTAGCCAGTGAATCTCCTGGTTTGACCAGAAATCTTCGATGTCGCTTTCAACAATGAATTTAGGTTCTTCGGTGTGCACTACGAAAATGGTGTCGGGTGTTTCCTGAGAATTATCTGCAAGTAGGAATTTTGGTAACATAGCTTCTTTCTTTATTATTTGTAAGCAAATTTATGGAAAAAACTGAATGTTATTCAGCTTTTCTGTGAGTTTTTTTAGATTAAAATATTGACGGAAATCACTTCTTTAAAGTTGTGAAATGAAAGAAAAACTGGCGAATGTGCTTTTAAATTTTAACAGAAGAAAACGATGTGTTATTTTAGCTACCTGATTTAAGCGGACACTATGAATAAATTGAATGAGATTCTCTCTGTTATTGATGGATATATCGGAGGAAGTCAGTGGTTTGTATTTTTATTGTTGGGTACGGGGCTCTTTTTTACGATTTACTTGGGATTTCCTCAATTCAGATACTTAAAGTCTGCTTTTCGAATTGTTCGTGGTAAGTTCGACCGGGATGGCGACGAAGGAGACACGTCGCATTTTCAGGCTTTAACGACCGCACTTTCAGGAACGGTGGGTACCGGTAATATTGCCGGAGTGGCGTTGGCGATTCATCTTGGCGGGCCGGCTGCGCTGTTTTGGATGCTGGTTACCGCGCTGGTGGGGATGACCACAAAATTCGTTGAAGTGACGCTTTCGCACAAATACCGAGAAAAGACAGCGGACGGCACAATGGCTGGCGGACCCATGTACTACATGAAAAACCGGCTGAATATGAAATGGCTGGCGGTAATCTTTGCCGTTGCCACCATCTTCTCTTCGTTTGGAACCGGAAATTTGCCCCAGATCAATTCCATTGCCAATTCGGTGCATGCAACTTTTGGGATCGATAAAGTAGTTACAGGAGCAGTGCTCGCAGTTTTACTTGGATTTGTGATTATCGGCGGAATCAAGCGGATAGCAAAAGTGACCTCCCGGTTAGTCCCTATTATGGCGATCATTTATTTCGTTGGTGCAATCGCAGTCATTCTTTTTAATTACCAGAACATCGGTCCTTCAGTAATATCTGTGTTCAGCGATGTGTTTACCGGCTCGTCGGCGGCAGGTGGTTTTTTGGGCGCCAGCTTTGCCTTCGCTTTCAACCGCGGGGTCAATCGCGGACTGTTTTCCAATGAGGCAGGGCAGGGGTCAGCGCCAATTGCTCACGCAGCTGCACGTGCTCACGAGCCTGTTTCCGAAGGGCTGGTGGCTTTGCTCGAACCTTTCATCGATACCATTATTATTTGTATGCTTACCGGACTGGTTATTCTTTCCTCGGGAGTGTGGAACGAAAAAATGGACAACCAGTTTCAATCAGCTGACCTGGAAGTACTGGCCGGTAATTATATTGAAACCAATGAGGCTGATCGGAAGGAACTGGCTGACTTTCTTTTGGGAAGAACGGAGTTGGCCCGATATACCGGAGACTTGGAGGTCACCGATGGCCAGATTGTTGGCGATGTGACCATTCTGCATGCCCGCTCGGTGGCTGAAGAAATCATGGTTAGCAAAAATGGAAAAGCTTATACTGGCATGCTAAATATTATTAATGGGCACCTGCCGGTTGAAGATGGAACCACGATCCATGGAAAATCGCTGATCCACAGCGCATCGCTCACTACGGAGGCATTTACGAAAAGTTGGTTTGGAGCCTCCGGGCGCTACATTGTCGCTATCGGCTTGTTGCTGTTTGCCTTCTCTACAGCCATTTCCTGGTCGTATTACGGCGGAAGGGCTGTTACGTTTCTTTTCGGAATAAAAGGAGAAATTTATTATCGGATTGTGTATGTTGTTGGATTCTTTTTTGCTTCATTTACAGATACAACCATTGTCTGGACTTTTTCCGGAATCACCATTGCTATGATGACTATACCAAACTTAATTGGTATTTTGATGTTACGTAAAGAGATGAAATCGGAAGTCAAGGCCTTTTGGAAAGAATATTCGGATTTTTTCGGGAATCGATAAACTGAACCATTTTTTTAATTTATTTTTGTCTTATTCTTTTTGACACTTATGAAAAGCGACCTAACAAAATTATCCCTTCTTGTTGTTGACGACAGCTCAATTAATCAGCGGGTTGTCTCCATGTCCTTAAGAAATACCATTGGCAAAATTGACTTAGCCAGTAACGGTATGGACGCCTTTAAAATGTATTGCGAAAATCCGTATGACATTATTTTGATGGATGGACGAATGCCGGTCATGGATGGCTATGAGGCAACACAGAAAATAAGAACTTATGAAAAGGAAAATGGGCTGGAAAATCCGGCAATCATTATTGCTCTAACAGGTAGTGATACAGAGCATGAAACGCAAGCCTGCCTTAATTCCGGAATGAATGCCTCGATGCTAAAACCTTTTCGAATCAATGAATTTCTGGAAATCGTAAAAGATTTTAACTGAGATTCTGTTATTAGACCTCACATCTTTCTATTTTTGCCGGACAATTGAGATACGTACAAAACTGGAATGGCAAAAATATATCCTCAAAATTTTGAATCGAAAATTGGTTTCGACCGCATACGCAGCTTGTTGAAAGGCAACTGCCTGGGAACACTTGGCAAAGACCGGATCGACGAAATTTCCTTTTTGACTGACTTCCATGCTATTCAGCTGGAGTTGGGTTTAGCCGATGAATTTTCCCGTTTGATGGTTGAGAATGATAATTTCCCAACAAACTATTATTTCGATTTACGCCAGTCGCTTTCCAAAATTCAAACCGAAGGGCGTTTTTTGGAAGTGAATGAATTGTTCGATCTGAAGCGGTCGCTTGAGACCGTTACAGCCATCATTCGCTTCCTGGGAAACCAAAAGGAAGAACTCTATCCAAAACTCCATGCCTTAGTTCAGCCAATCCAGGTTTTTCCCTATGTCAAAGAACGCATTGATCAAATCATTAGCCAGCATGGAAAAATAAAAGACAATGCCTCGCCTGAATTGGGGCGAATCCGTCGCGAATTGCTGAGCAAGCAAAGCAACGTGTCTAAACGTTTGCACAGCATTTTGAGGCAGGCACAGCGCGATGGGCTAGTCGATGAAGATACCTCCGTTTCCATTCGTGACGGGCGGCCGGTTATTCCGGTTTCGTCTGCCATGAAACGACGGCTCAACGGGATTGTGCATGACGAATCAGCTACGGGCAAAACAGCATACATTGAACCCGCCGAGGTGGTGGAAATCAACAACGAAATACGCGAACTGGAATATGCCGAGAAACGCGAAATTGTGCGCATTCTGATTGAATTTTCGAATGATATCCGGCCCTATCTGCACGATTTGTTTGGCTTGTACGATTTTTTGGGAACCATCGACTTTATTCGGGCCAAAGCACGCCTGGCCATTCAGCTGGACGCCATTAAACCGGCGATGGAAAACAAAGCCCAATTGCTTTGGGAGAAGGCTGTTCATCCTTTATTGCGGCTGGCCCTGGAGCGCGAAAAGCGGAAAGTCATTCCGTTGGATATCGAATTGAGCCAGGAAAAGCACTTGCTGTTGATTTCGGGGCCCAACGCGGGGGGAAAGTCCGTTTGCCTAAAAACCGTGGGCTTGCTGCAATACATGTTGCAGTGCGGATTGTTAATTCCGGTGGATGAGAAAAGCAGAACCGGAGTTTTCGAACAACTGTTTATCGACATTGGCGATGAGCAGTCCATCGAAAATGATCTGAGTACCTACAGTTCGCATCTGATGAACATGAAACATTTTCTGAAGTTTACGAACAATCGCACTTTGGTACTGATTGATGAATTTGGGACGGGCACTGAACCGATGATTGGAGGTGCCATTGCCGAAGCCATTCTTGATCAGTTAAACAAAGAAGGTACTTTCGGGGTGATCACCACTCACTACACCAACTTGAAGCATTTTGCCTCGTCGGCTGATGGCATTGAAAACGGCGCTATGCTGTATGACAATCACCAGATGGAACCGCTTTTTCAGTTGCAAATTGGTAAGCCGGGAAGTTCATTCGCGTTTGAGATTGCCCGCAAAATTGGCATGCCTGAGGCCATCCTGCAGGAAGCGACCGAAAAGGTTGGTGTCGACCACATTAATTTCGACAAACACCTGCGCGATATTGTGCGCGACAAACGGTACTGGGAATCGAAACGTCAGCGAATACGGAAAGTGGAGCGCAGCCTGGATGAAATGGCTGAAAAATATGAGCACGACCTGAGCGACATGGCCAAACAACGTAAGCAAATTATTGCCGAAGCCAAAGAAGAGGCTGTCCGCGTGTTGGCCGAAGCCAATAAGCGGGTCGAAAACGCCATCCGCGAAATTCGCGAGAGCCAGGCTGAAAAAGAGAAAACAAAGGCTATTCGCAAGCAGCTTTCCGATTTTAAGGAGGAAATTGAAGCACCCGAAGAGGCCGATGACGAATGGATCAATAAGAAAATTCAGAAGCTAAAAGAAAAGGAAAAACAGCGAAACCAGATCCGCCCCGATAAGCCACAGAAACAAAAAATGGCTGCTCCCGAAAAGAAAAAAGACGAATTGGAGCCCGGCGATAAGGTGCGGATGGAAGGCCAAAACAGCATTGGCGAAGTGCTCGAGATTGGCGATAAAAACGTGGTGGTTGCGTTTGGACAGTTGCGGACTTCGGTGAATCGGAAAAAATTACAGAAGATAAGTAACAACGAGGCGAAGAAAGAACTTCGCGGAACCAACAAGACGCTGCCGAATGTGCATCGAAAACTGTCTGAAAAGCGCAGTACCTTCAGACCTGAAATTGATGTTCGCGGACAACGGGGCGAAGAAGCCGTTTCAAATATTCAGGCCTTTTTAGATGAAGCCATCATGTTGGATGTTCACGAATTACGAATCCTGCATGGAAAAGGAAACGGCATTTTGCGCGAAATGATCCGCAGCTTCTTGGGATCCGACCCAATCGTTCAGTCCTATCGCGACGAACATGTGCAGTTTGGCGGTGCCGGAATCACCATTGTGGAACTCAGCTAAAAATCGAAAAGGCATTGCGGGTTTTCATGGATCTATCTTTCGCTCAGGAGTCAGCAAAATCCCCGCATTCACAGCAAAAGCAGAAACAATCATCCAGTTTCCAACATCGCTTCCATAGTAATCGGCTATAATTTTTCCGCCCAAAGCAATCAGTCCTCCGGCGATCATGGCCAAAATGCTCAGGCGTTGATTTACTCTCAGGTTGGTGAGTGCAGCCACCAAGGGAACTAAAAAAGCTCCGGAATAGAAGGCCAAGGCGAGCAAAAGTGTCCCAATAATGGACGTGACTTTAAGTGCGATCAAGACGCTGATGATTCCACTCAGAATAATAAAATAGCGCGTTTGTTTCAAGGATCTGGCATTGTTGATATCCGGGTTGAGCAATTCGCTCAAAATCATGGAAGAGGTCAGCAGTGTGGTGTCGGCTGACGATAAAACAGCCGAAAGCAAAGCAGCAGCCATTAGCCCCGCGATCCATTCGGGCAGGTAGAAATTGATTACTTCAATGAGCGCAGCGGAACCTTCCATGTTTTCTTCGGGCAGGTGACTAAATGCGAAGACCCCGACATACGCCAGAATGAAGGCGAAGGGGATTAAGATGGAAGCCACCAGGCGGACACTTTGGCGGGCGGTTTTTTCATCTTTCGCACAAAATACCCGCGAATAAATGTCGGGCCCCACCATGAATGTACTGGAAAAAGTCAGCACCAAAATTAACAAGTTGATGCCCGAGAATTGGTCGTTAAACGGAAAAGCCTTGCTGAACTCGGGAACCCGTTCGGGCATGTCCCATAAAAAGAAAGCGGTAAGAATCACCCCGAAAAGGATAATGAAGGACTGAACGAAATCGGTTTTGATGATGGAAATCTGACCGCCAATCAAGGTGTAGAGTATAAAAACGGCTCCGGAAAGAAGGACGCCCTGTTCGTAAGGCAGAGCGAAGAAGCTAAACAGGATTTTGGCCGATGCAATCACTTGGGCGGCAACAATTCCCGTCCAAGCCAATGGAATGATGATGGAGGCAGCCTTGCGTGCCGTCTCGCCATAAAATTGCCCAAGCAGGTTGGTGAGCGTGTATTTTCCCAGGCGGTTGACTTTGCCCACCAGTGGTACCAAAAGCCACAAACCAAACGAGGCAGCCAGAAGATACCAGGCGGCTGCCCAGCTTTGATCTTTCGTGAGGTTCACCGTGCCTAGAATAGCCGAGCCGCCAAGCACCGTTGCCAGTAAACTGCCCGATATTTGCCAGAATCCGGAGCGCTTGCCGGCAACGAAATAATCGCTGGGTTCCTTTATTTTCAGCCAGGAATAAATGCCCAGCCCGACAATAAGAATGAAATAGATGACGAGGATCGTGACTTTCATTTTGAAATTTGTACAAAAATAGAAAAATAGAAGCACCTGCTATAGCTGATTGGATATTCCAAAAGATTCTAGTTATTTCAGAGTTTGTTTTTGTATATTTAACCTCAATATGTAAAAATTAATCTAGAATGAAAGGTATTTCGAAAGAGTGGACTGGGGCCGCAGCCATGCCGATTGTGTTGTTGACGTTGAGCTCGTCGGACAGCTATGGATATGAAATCGTTCAAAATGTTAAGCGAATCAGTGATGGCTCAATTAAATGGAAAGAGGCCAGCATCTATCCGGTATTGAAAAAGCTGGAGAAAGAAGGTTTAATTAGGTCTTATTGGAAGGTTGAAGATAAGGAGCGGCCTCGCAAATATTACACAATTCTGGATGAAGGAAAGAAGCAACTGGTTATACAACTGGCGGAACTGAAATTGATCAACAAGATATTTGATCAACTTTTAGACGGCCAAAAAGTGGATTGATGACTTGGACAGCGTTCTAGTCAAACTCATTTACTCCACCCTTATCAATTCAAACGACAAATCGGTTTTGTTGATTCCTTGAACTTTATAAAGCGCCTTGAAATTATCGGGATCGAGTTGCTTGAGTTTTTCGTTCAGGAGTGTGGCCAGGTAGTCAGGATTCGTTAGTTGATCAACCACCGAAATATTGCCAATGTCTTGTGTGGAGAGGAAAAGCAGAAAGCGGTTTCCCGTGTAACCTTCGGTGTTGATCACGAGTGCATAGTCAATTTGCTTTGAGTTGTCATTCGCAGGACGATAGATCTCCGCGTTCTGGTCATCGGCAAAGATAAATTGCCTGCCCGAGCTGAAAATTCCGAATGAGAAATCGAGGTCCTGTACAACGTTCTCAAAAAGGCCCATGTTCTTATAATTGCCAACAAAAATGATGTTGTTGTTTTTCAGATCATCCGGCTGCAAATCCGACGAAAGCTTGACATGAATCGGAGCACCGGTTTGCGCAAATACTTTGTAGATATGGCTTTGACAAAATGCCGCCATCTTCGACAAATAAGTCAGGTTCGATTTGGAAAGCGAGTGGATCAGTTCTGGATTTTTGTCTAGCAGATGCTCATATTCCACTTCCGAATTAATATTGAAGTCGCGGTAAATACCAACACTCCCAGTCGGCAACTGGCCGGAGAACACAAAATAGTCGCCCAACACCAACAGCGTTGGTTTTTCATTTTCTGCAAAGTCTTGCCAAACAGGTAAATCTTTCCATGGTGTTTTATTTTGCGAGGAATGCTTTAAAAACAAGAAGCCAACAACGAGCAACGTCGCAAATGAAACGAGAAATGGAATCAGAAAAACATAGCGCACGGGTTTACGGTGATCTTTGGGCGAATCAAACCGGACATGATACTTACCTTTTTCAACCACAAAAATAACCGGGTCTTTCTTTCCTTCAGCGGCGTAATAGTCTTTGAGCTTTTTTCTGACGTTATGAATGTAAACCCGGATGTTGGAGTCCTGTTTGTCGGCATCCTCGTACTTTTTTCCGAACAACTCAACACCAATGGTAAATTCTTTTGGATTTTTTCCTTCGAGCGATGCTTCCGTCAGGTAGGTCAAAAGGTCACAGCCAATTTTCGACTTCACAAAGTGCCGGCTCGAGGTTATTTTTTTTAAGTATTTATATATTAGGTTTTTGTCGTTGGTCATTTTTTCTGTTATAGTATAGTTATAACTGTTATAAAACCCGTTTTAGTCACACAAATATACCTGAAATATCTCTATTTTTATACTTTCGTTACCGTTCACGTCGATTTGTAAATCATTAAACCAATAATACAGTTATGAAAGTTCGATTAACATTTCTTTTACTATTTGTCAGCACCCTTTTATTTGCCGGTAATGCCGATGGCTGGGAGTATCTTTTCAATGGAAAAGACTTAACCGGCTGGAAACAGTTAAACGGAAAAGCAAAGTATGAAGTCGTCAATGGGGTGATAGTGGGCACGACGGTTGCCAATACGCCCAATTCATTTTTAACTACCGAGAAGGATTACGGTGATTTTATTCTTGAAGTGGAGTTGAAAGTTGACGACAACATGAACTCCGGTATTCAATTCCGTAGTTTGAGTAAAGCGGATTACAACAACGGCCGGGTACATGGTTACCAATGCGAGGTCGATCCGTCGGACCGGGCCTGGAGCGGTGGCATTTATGATGAAGCCCGCCGTGGTTGGCTCTATCCCTGCACATACAATCCGGAAGGAGGAAAAGCGTTTCTCAATGGCGCTTGGAATTTGTACCGGATCGAATGCGTCGGGAACGATATCCGGACATTTTTAAACGGGAAGCCGGTGGCGCATTTAATTGACGATATGACCCCAAGAGGATTTATTTCCTTGCAGGTTCACTCAATCAATTCGGCGGATCAGGAAGGCCGTCAGATTAAATGGCGGAACGTACGCATCAGAACAAGCGATTTGAAATTAACTCCAATGGAGGATGTTTTTGTCGTGAATATGCTGCCCAATCAGGTGTCGGAAACTGAAAAAAAACAAGGCTTTAAGCTTTTGTTTGATGGCGAAACCACTCAAGGATGGAAAAGCGCCAACTCGGATCAGTTTCCCGAAAAAGGATGGGTGGTTGAAAAAGATGCATTGGCTATTCTGGGCCAGAATCAGGTTACCAAACGCCCTGGAGATATTGTGACCGAGGAAAAGTTTAAAGCCTTTGATTTGCAGTTCGAATTTCAACTGACTAAAGGAGCCAACAGCGGCGTGAAGTACCAGCTGGGAAATAATGGGCCAAGCATTGGTTTAGAGTACCAAATTCTGGATGATGAGAATCACCCGGATGCCAAACAGGGGGCTGCCGGAAACAGGAAAATGGCATCACTATATGATTTGATTCCATCGGAAACACAACAGCGTTTTGTGAAACCGGTGGGCGAGTGGAACCGCGGGCGCATTGTATTGCATCCTGATCTACGGGTTGAACATTGGCTGAATGGATTGAAGGTAGTTGAATACACCATCGATTCCAACATCTTTCATGCTTTGGTTGCACGTAGTAAATATGCGGATTTTAAAGATTTTGGAGTGGTGGAAGAAACCCCCATTTTGCTACAGGACCATCAGGATCACGTGATGTTTAGAAGCATCAAAATTAGAAAATTATAGGCTATGAATGCTAGCCGGAAATCAGTAGTGACCGCGTTGGGCGCCTTGGTTTTGTTTGTGATGTTTGGCTCTTCTTCCTGCACTACTGGACAAAAAGCGGAGCAGCCAGAATCCCAAAACGAAGTAAAATTCAAATTGGGGGTAGCTTCTTATTCGCTTCGGAAGTTCGACCGCGACGAAGCTATCGCGTTTACCAGGAAGCTGGGAGTCGACTACATCGCCTTCAAAAGTTTTCATCTGAAACTGGATGCACCGGACGCTGAAATAGCTGATGCGGTTACCAGTTGTGCTGAAGCCGGATTAAACTTGTACGCCGGAGGTGTGATTTACATGACCACCGAAGCGGAAGTCGATCAGGCGTTTGAATACGCGAAAAAGGCCGGAATGAAGATGATTGTCGGTGTTCCAAATCACGAATTACTGCCGTATGTTGAAAACAAGGTCAAAACCTACGATATTCAATTGGCCATCCACAATCATGGCCCGGGTGACAAGCTCTATCCAAGTGCCGAAAGTGCCTATGTTTTAATCAAAGATATGGATCCCCGAATGGGGTTGTGTATTGACATTGGCCACACCAAGCGAATTGGACGTAGTCCTTCGCAGGATGTAAAGGATTATTTTGACCGGGTTATCGATATTCATATCAAGGATGTTACCGCTGCTGATCATGATGGATCAACCTGTGAAATTGGCCGTGGCGTGATTGATCATTACGGCTTTTTGAAAGACCTGGTCGCGCTTGGATATGATGGCATAGTTGCGCTGGAATATGAGAAAGATGGCGACGATCCATTTTCCGGCATGGCCGAATCAATGGGCTATGTCAAAGGAATTCTATCAACCTTCAAATAAACCAAATAAACGATACAAAATGAGTTCAAACAGAAGAGATTTTTTGAGAAAAGCGGCTGTCGGAGCTGCCGGAATTACCATAGGTGGTTCGGCCATGAGTATGTCAGCTAAGAGTTATTCACGCATTATTGGAGCCAACGACCGGCTTCAGGTTGCCTTTATGGGTTGTGGACGTCGGGTGGGGGCGTATTACAATGCGGTAACAGACAAAAACAACAATGTTGATCTGGCTTACATTTGCGATGTGATGAAAAAGCAGCGCGAAAGAGTTGGGAAAGATTTGCATGGAAAAGTAAGCGGCAAGGCAGCTTTGATCAACGATATTCGTGAGGTATTTGCTGATAAGGACGTTGACGCCGTCTTCAACGCCACGCCTGACCATTGGCATGCACCAGGCACCTGGATGGCCATGGAAGCCGGCCAGCATGTGTATATTGAAAAGCCTTGCAGCCACAGCCCGCGTGAGGGAGAATTGCTGGTTCATTTTCAAAAGAAATACGGCAAAGTGGTTCAGATGGGAAACCAGCAGCGTTCCTCGCCCGAATCGATCGAAATCATCAAGCAAATTCATAACGGTGTCATCGGAAACGCTTACCGTGCAGTAGCTTTTTATTCGAACAACCGCGGCGAAGTGCCTGTCCCCAGGAAGGCGCCGGTTCCTGAAGGTTTGGACTGGAACCTGTGGCAGGGACCGGCTCCGCACGAGGATTACCGGCACGATACCTGGGATTACAACTGGCATTGGTACGGTTGGAATTGGGGAACCGCAGAAACCGGAAATAATGCCACGCACGAGCTTGACATCGCCCGTTGGGCTTTGGATGTCGAGTATCCTGAATTTGTCGAAGTGCAGGCTGCCAAGCGCCACTTTCTTGACGATGGCTGGGAAATGTATGATACCATGGATGCCAGCTTCCGTTTTCCGGGAAATAAAATCATTGTGTGGGACGGAAAAAGCCGTAATGGTTATAGTACCTATGGCTCCGATCGCGGAACAATCATTTACGGAACTGAAGGATCGGTGTTTGTCAATCGTGGCGGATACAAGCTGTTCGACCGTGGTGGCAAATTGGTTCGCGACAGCAAAGCGGCAAGCAATGAAGCCGGAACCGCACTTGGCGGAGGCGGGGATATGACAGACGGACACGTGGTAAACTTTTTTGATAACATCCGCGGCAAGTCAACTCAATTGAATTCACCAATTGACATGGGAGCGACGAGTCAAATGTTGACCCACTATGCCAACATCTCTTCCCGTATCGGAAAATCATTTGATGTCGATACCAATAATGGGCATATTTACGACCGCGATGCTATGAAGTTGTGGGATCGGGAATACGAACCAGGTTGGGAACCAAAACTATAGTTGGTGAGTAACAACGATAGAAAGAATATCCTCAATTTCTCCTAATGTCATTAATAAAGTCATTCGGTCGTCATTAGATGGTCATTACGTTGTTGGAACGATTAATGACCATTTAATTGGGCATGAATGACAAGAAATGACAACCACAACAATTAAGATGGTTAGGTAAGTGGATGCTCACTTAAAAAAATAGCCTACATTTCTGTGGGCTATTTTTTTTACTTCATTTCAAGATATTGATAAAACCGCATCGTTTTTTCCCTCCAAAGTGATTTATATCAATTTCATTCGTACTTTTTAAATTTTTAAAGTGATAAAACTTTGCTCATCGGTTTTTTTCTTTGAGTTGCTATTGTTCATTTAGTCAGTTGATTAGGTTGATTGTTGGAACATAAGACTTGTTAACAAATGTAACTATTTAGAACCTTGTTAAATTTAATAGCCGGCTGTGTAGTTTGGTCTTTCCTTAATAAATTTGGGATCATTAGATTTCATAATTTGAAAACCATGAAGAATCGATTGACTACCTTGTTTTTTTGCCTTTTTATAGGCGTGAATGTACTGGCACAAAAACCTACACAGTGGCGCGGTGAAAATTCCGAAGCCAAGTATCCGGCACCCGCACTAATAGCTCAGTGGCCTGCTGACGGCCCTCAGGTCCTGTGGCATTTTGAAGAACTGGGTGAGGGCTTCTCCTCTCCAACTTTTGCAAACGGAAAAATCTACTGTACCGGAATGGCAGATGAAGTTGGCTACCTGAGTATTTTTAATGAAAAAGGTGCTTTTGAGAAGAAAATTCCCTATGGAAAAGAGTTTGAAGTGAGTTATCCCGGCGCCAGGCAAACACCTACCATTGTTGGTGATCTGGCATACATTGTCAGCGGGTATGGCGAATTGATCTGTTTAAACCTGAATACGGGAAGCAAGTTATGGAGCAAAGAACTCGCTAAGGATTTTGGCTCTGAACACCTGCGTTGGGGATTTAACGAAACCGTTGTAATTGATGGCGATAAAGTGTTTTTTACTCCCGGAGGAAAAGAATACAACATGGTTGCGCTCGACCGCATGACAGGCAGCTTGGTGTGGAAAAGTGCTGCTAAAGGCGAAACGGCGGCTTACTGCACGCCAAAGTTAATCGAGCTGCCTGCCAGAAAATTGTTGGTCACACATACTGGAAGTGAGGTAGTCGCTGTTGACGCCCAGGATGGAAAATTGCTTTGGAGCTATCCGCACCCCAACCAGTACAATATTCACCCAAATACGCCTATTTTTCAGGATGGCGCACTGTTTATATTCAGCGGTTACGGCCAAGGATCCGTGAAGCTGAACCTTTCGGACGACGGTTCATCGGTAAACAAAGAGTGGAGCACCGAAAAGATGGATAACCAAATGGGTGGCGCCATTATTTCGGATGGCTTTGTTTACGCATCGGGACATAAAGCGCGCGGCTGGTTTTGCTACGATTGGAAAACAGGTGAAGAAAAATGGCATTCAACTGAAGTCGGCAATGGTGTCGTCATCATGGCGGGCGATAAGCTTATCGCCTATTCCGACCGGGGTGAACTGGCATTGATCAATCCAACTCCCGAAAAATTTGATTTGGTATCGACAGCGAAAGTAGAATATGGAACGGCGCAGCATTGGGCGCATCCGGTTGTTCACAACGGTGTTTTGTATGTACGCCACGGGCAGTCGTTGATTGCCTATAAAATTTCGAACTAGCTTTCCGTCCTTTCGGGAAACTGCAGAACCAACAATTAAACAAAAAACAAAAGAACGACATGAAACGAATACTGATCATTCAACTCATACTTTGTCTTAGCCTGCTTGTCGATGCGCAAGTTTACCAGTTTCGTGGCCCAAACCGCGATGGCAAGTTTCCCGAATCCGGACTTTTAAAAGCGTGGCCCGAAACCGGCCCCGAATTACTGCTGGAAGTGGAAGGCATTGGCAAAGGCTATTCTTCCGTGATTTCAAACGGAGAATATATCTATGTTTCGGGAATGATTGACACTTTGGACTACATGACTTGCATTGATTTTGAAGGAAATAAAAAATGGCAGGTGGCCTACGGGGAATCCTGGAAGAAATCTTTTCCCGAAACCCGCAGTACCCCAACCATCGAAGATGACCGAATCTATATCATCAGCGGCATTGGCGAATTGACTTGTCTGGATACGGAGACTGGTGATATCAACTGGAAAGTGAATGTCGACCGTGATTATGAATCTGAGTGGCATATTTGGGGTGTTTCCGAATCGCCGCTGATTGTCGGGGATAAAGTGATTTGCACGCCTGGGGGAAACCAAACTTCCGTAGTGGCATTTGATAAGATGACGGGTGAGGAGATTTGGAAAACGCCCAGCGTTGGTGGTCAGCGGTCTTATGCTTCATCAACACTTTACGAGCTCAACGGTGAGCAATATGTGCTGGCAGTTACGGCAACCAATTTAATTGCGCTGAATCCGGAAACGGGGGAGATAAAAATGACTTATCAATACTATAACAAGGAAAAATGGTCGGATCAGCCCGGGCTTATTTGGACCAACGTTCCCCTGTACAAAGGCGACGAGATTTTCCTATCGATGGGCTATGACTATCCGGCCAAAATGTTGCGGGTGAATGATGATGCCAGCGGGTTTGAAGTAGTGTATACCGATACTATTTTCGACAATCACCACCATGGAGTGATTGAACTGGACGGCTATATTTATGGCTCGAACTGGGAGAATAACCGCAAAGGAAATTGGTTGTGCAAAAACTGGGAAACTGGAGAGATTGTCTACGACGAAACCTGGAACACCAAGGGGGCTTTGGTTTATGCCGATAACCTGTTCTACATCTACGAAGAACAGCGTGGAAACGTCGCCTTAGTGGAGCCCGATCCGGAAGGCTTTAAAGTGATCAGCTCGTTCCGGATTGAAAAAGGTTCAGGCCCGCATTGGGCGCATCCATACCTGTTTGATGGTAAGCTGTTTTTGAGGCACGGCGAAGTAATGATGGTGTATAATTTGAAAGGATAGCGTGAATAGAATTCTTATAAATTCATTTGTTGGGTTGATTGCATTGATCGGGATCCTTTCGTTTGCTTTCTGGCTCACGAAAGATCCCACAAGCAACATTCAAGCCAGCTTGCCCGGTGAAGACAACCGGGAGGCTGGCAATTTGATTGAAGAAATCGTTCGTATTGGCGAAAATTTCAATCTTTTTGAAAATGAAGCCCCCGAAATGCAAGGCACCTGGCCCCAGTTTCGCGGTGAAAACTTTGACAACATCGTTTCAGAAAAACAAAACCTAAAGGATTCGTGGAGCGCCGATGAGCCAGAAATTTTGTGGTCAGTCGAATTGGGCGAAGGGCACGCCGGGCCTGCCATTTACAAGGGGCGGGTTTATGTGCTCGACTACGATGAGGAAACCCGTGAAGATGCTTTGCGATGCTTTTCATTTGCTGATGGAAAGGAAATCTGGCGTCGGTCGTACGGGGTGCATGTCAAACGAAATCATGGGATGTCGCGAACCGTTCCAGCCGTTACCGAAGACTATGTGGTAACCATTGGCCCGCGTTGCCATGTGATGTGTGTGGAACGCGAAACCGGAGATTTCATCTGGGGAATCGACATGGTGAAAGACTACGGAACAACTATTCCGCAATGGTACACCGCTCAATGTCCGCTGGTAGTTAACGACAAAGTGATCCTGTCGCCCGGCGGAAGTACCATTATGATGGCGGTGGATATTCATTCGGGTGAAATCTTGTGGGAAACGCCGAACGAGATGCAGTGGAAAATGTCGCATTCTTCCATTGTTCCTATGAATTTCAACGGCCGGAACATGTACGTTTACAGCGCTGATGGTGGTGTTTGTGGCATCGCCGCCGACGGTGAAGATGAAGGCGCAGTGCTGTGGCAATCAAATGCCTGGAACCACTCGGTGGTAGCGCCGTCACCGGTGATACTTGATGGTGGACGTATTTTTCTGACGGCTGGTTATGGGGCAGGTGGAATGATGATCCGGCTCAATCCTCAGGGCGGAAAATTTGAAGTTGAAGTGATTACAGAATATCAGGCAAAAGATGGGTTGGCTTGCGAACAGCAAACTCCGGTGATATGGGATGGCCATTTATTTGGTATTCTTCCCAAAGATGGTGGCTCCAACCGCAACCAGTTGGTTTGTGTGCATCCGGATGATGTGCAGACCATGGTTTGGACTTCCGGAAAAGACAGCCGTTTTGGATTGGGGCCTTATATTATCGCCGATGAGAAGATGTACATTCTGGATGATGATGGAACACTGACCATGATTAAGCCGGACAAGAACCGGTATATTCAACTGGCACAGAAAAAGATTTTGGATGGGCATGATGCTTGGGGGCCGCTTGCCATTGCTGATGGCCGCCTGCTCATGCGCGACTCAAAAACAATGGTTTGTTTGGACGTTGGGGAGTGAAGCTCCCGTAATTTAGAAGCTGATTTTTATGATCTTCTATGATTCATGATGAAATATTGATTTTCGGAGAAAAATGATCACAACAGAAAGTAAAAGAAATAAATTTTGAAATCTTTAAAAATCATAAGCTATCATATAAATCCGCGCCAAAAAAGAATCGAAAATGAAATACAAAAAGCTGGTTAATCTGATATTGATTGTTTTGGCCCTGGCCATCGCTATTATTATTGCACGCGACTTTGTGCAAAACAGGGGAGGAAAGAATATTGAAAATCCGTATGCTTTCGATGTCAGCGAATATCAGAAAGTTGATCCTGCTGAAATTCTGTATAAAGAAGAAAAGGTATTGCAGCTAAAAGTTGGCGAACCCAAGGGAATTGACTACTACGACGGTGTGATTTACATGATTGCTGACAGTAGTTTGATTCAGCTTAACCTGCAAGGGCAAATGTTGAAAGAAGTCAAGTTAGATGCTGCACCAACTGCGGTGGCAGCCGGAAACCAACTTTGGGTGGCGTTGAAAAATCAAGTCATTGCATTTGATCAGGACGGCAACGAAATGCAGCGATGGAATGATTTTGGCCCGCGTTCGGTGATTACTTCGCTGGCCGTTTCACCTGAATTTGTTTATGTGGCCGACGCTGGTAACCGGATCGTCTATCAATTTTCGCATCAAGGAGAACTGCTTCAGCAAATTGGTGAACGGAATGACGATAAGGCGGTTCCTGGGTTTGTTATTCCCAGTCCTTATTTCGATGTCGCTTTGAATGAAGAAGACTATTTGTGGGCAGTTAACCCCGGACGCCACAGCTTGGAAAACTTTAATGCCGATGGTGCAATGCGCAGTTCGTGGACCGCTTCATCAGTGAAAACCGAAGGTTTTAGCGGATGTTGCAATCCTGCCCACATGGCAATTATGGAGGAAAATGCCTTTGTGACGAGCGAAAAAGGAATTGTTCGTGTAAAGGTATACGACCAGCACGGAAAATACATCGGGGTGGTAGCGCCGCCGGATATGTTTGATGACGATGCTAAAGCGCCTGATGTTTGCGTGGATGAGGAAGGCCGGGTGATTTTACTCGATTTCAACCGCAAACAAGTGCGCGTATTCAAACTGAAAAACGACGAATGATGAATCGAAAAGAATTTATACAGAACGGTTTACGCCTGAGTGTTTTGACAGGGATCGTAGGAGGCTCCCTGTTTTTGATGAGCCGGAACAAAGTTGATTTTACTTGTTCGAAGAACAGCGTGTGCAAGTCGTGTACTGCTTTCACCGGATGCGAGTTGGATAAAGCAAAACAAAGCAGACAAGATGAACGGTAAAAAAGAACACAAGCAGGCCAGGCGTCGTGAGTTTATCCAAACCGGGATGCGCTGGACACTTGGTTTTTCGCTGGCTGGGGTGGCCACAACGGCTGCGCTAAGGGTCAGCGCCGACGATTACGTTTGGCAGCTCGATCCCTTTAAATGTGTTTATTGCGGACGCTGTGCAGACTATTGTGTGATGACGCCTTCCGCGGTAAAATGCGTTCACGCCTACGACCTGGCGGTTACTGCGATTTGTGCGGTGGTTACCTCAAACCCGATGCAAATTCCTTGTCGACTGCGGCAGAGAATCAACTTTGTCCGACCTCGGCGATCCGGCGTAAGTTTGTGGAAGATCCCTATTTTGAATACGAGATTGACGAGGATTTATGCTTTGGATGTGCCAAATGTGTCGAAGGCTGTTCGTCGTTTGGAAATGGTTCGTTGCACTTGCAGGTCCGACACGATTTGTGTGTTAACTGCAACGAATGTTCCATTGCCCGCGTGTGTCCGGCCGATGCTTTTGAGCGTGTACCAGGCAGCAACCCATACAAAATAAAAGGTGATTTTTCGGTTGGAACCGATGAGTCTAACCCCGCTTAAACCAAGAAAGTCAATGAACCGAATCTCAAAAATAACATTTTCATTAGCAGCTTTTTTACTGAGCCTGCCGGCATGGGCGCAGCAGCGTTTTCCGAAACCCGAATTTGAGACCGGCTATGTGCAGCCTGCCACCTCTCAAGCTCCCCCACGAGTCTTGTTTTTGGAGTACCTCGATGTTTTCATGTTAATTGCTGTTTTAGTCGTGGCCACTTGGTTTGTGGTGAAAAAGCGGTCGCGCCGCGGTGTACTCTGGACCTCTGTTTTCGCCTTGCTTTATTTTGGTTTTTTCCGAATGGGTTGCATTTGTTCCATTGGTGCCATTCAAAACGTTACACTGGCTATTTTTGACCCAACCTATGTGCTGCCGTTTACCGCCCTGCTGTTCTTTGTCATTCCTTTGGTTGTTACCCTATTCTACGGAAGGACTTTTTGTGCTGCGGTTTGTCCGCTGGGAGCCATTCAGGACTTAGTGGCTTTTCGGCCCATTGAACTGCCCCGGTGGCTGCAAAAAGTCTTGGGGATTGTTCCTTATTTGTATTTGGCTTTGGCGGTTTTATACGCCGCGACCAGTTCCGAATTTCTGATTTGTCGATACGACCCTTTTGTCGGAATTTTCCGCTTTGACGCTGAATTTCAAATGTTGTTGCTCGGAGGATTGTTTCTGCTGGTTGGCATTTTTGTGGCCCGTCCGTATTGTCGCTTTTTCTGTCCGTACGGCGTGCTGCTGGGATGGATGTCTACCTTCTCGAAAAAACACATGACCATTACCCCAAACAATTGTATTCAGTGTAAGTTATGCGCTAATTCGTGTCCTTTTGGGGCCATTGAAGAACCGGTGGAAGAGCAGGGAAACAGGCGTACGAATGTGCAGCTGCTGATGACTTATTTATTTTTCATCCCGCTGTGGATTGGAATTGGCGGATTGGCCGGTTCCATGATCCACGTACCGCTGGCCAAATTCAACTCAACGGTTTACCTGGCCGAGCAGTTGGTTGAAAATCCGGAGTTGAAGCAGGATCAGGAGCACATTGACGCCCGCGCGTTTATGCAATCTGGTAAATCGATGGATCAACTGGTGACGGAAGCTAAAGAAATACGTAGTCAGTTTTACTGGGGCGGATGGTTGGTTGGCGGATTTATGGGACTGATTATCGGCTTGACTTTATTAAAACTTTCATCGCACCGAAATCGGTATGATTACGAGCCAGATAAAACAAATTGTCTAAGCTGCGGACGATGCATGGATTATTGTCCGGTGAAGAAATAAAACAATGAATAAAATGAACTGGACCCTGAAAGATAAAATGAATGTAGCGAAAGGCATTGCCTGGTTTGCTGTTCTTTTTAGTTTGATTGTTAGCGTGATGCTAATTGCCAATTACGTGCAATTGAAAACGGTTGACCCGCTGGAAAGCCCGGCTTTGCAAACCTTGGTTGAGCGCTTGCATGATAATCCGCAGGATGAAGCGCTAAAGGAAGATATTCGGGCGCTCGACCTGTTGATTCGAAAAGCTTACTTCACCAGCCAGTGGCAAATTCGTACAGGCGCTTACCTCTTGCTTTTTGGCGTGGTGGTTTTTGTGCTTGCCATTCGCTATCTGAAATCGCTCAGCAACGAGCTGGATGAGTTGGAAAGCATAGAAAAGGACGCCTTTCTAGATAAACAACTCGCTCGCAAGTGGATGATTTATACCGGTGCTGGCTTGTTTGTTTTGGCGATGTTGTCGGGTGTATTTTCCAACAATATTTTAGAAGACTACGAACCGAAAGCGCTGGCAGAGGTCCAAATGCCATCAGGTGTGGAGGTGATTGAGGTACAGCCAGTGGCCGATAATCAAATAGAACCGGTCGTCGAAGCGGAATCTCCAGCTCATGAAGAATCGGTTCAAACTGAAACAGCAACTGAAGAGCCGGAAGTTGCCGCCTCGACTGAACCGGAACAAAAAGCCGCTTCCGCTGCCACAAAGGCGACCGTGCCAACCCGGGAGCAGCTGCGGGCCAATTATCCTTTTTTCAGGGGACCTGACGGAAATGGGATAGCTTATCAAACCAAGGTGCCTGAAAAATTTGATGTAGCTTCGGGCGACAAGGTGCTTTGGAAAGTGAAAGTTCCAAAACATGGATACAATTCGCCCATTGTGTGGGGCGATCAATTGTTTGTTACAGGGGCTGATAATGATGCCCGCGTGGTTTACTGTTACAATAAAAATACCGGCGATCTGCTGTGGGAAGCCAACGCCGATCAAATTGCGGGTTCACCTGCGAAGTTGCCGAAAGTTACGGAAGATACCGGTTTAGCAGCACCAACCATGGCAACCAATGGTGCTGCGGTTTTTGCCTTGTTTGGTACGGGAGACGTGATGTCACTAGACTTCTCTGGAAAACGGCTCTGGGCCAAAAACCTGGGCGTGCCGGATAATCACTATGGGCATTCCTCGTCATTAATTATTCACAAAGACAAACTGCTGATTCAGTACGACACTAATCGTGGCGCTAAAGTCTTGGCGCTGTCAACCACTGATGGCTCAACCCAATGGGAAACCGTGCGTGATGTGAGAATTTCGTGGGCATCGCCGGTATTGGCCAATGTAAATGGGAAAGTACAATTGGTGTTAACTGGCGAACCTTTGGTGGCTGGTTACGATCCGGAGAACGGGAAGGAACTATGGACAGTTGATTGCATGATGGGTGAAGTGGGGCCCTCAGTTGGTTATGCCGACGGCGTGGTTTATGCGGCCAACGAATATGCGACTTTAGCCGCCATTAAGGTGGGCAGCCAGGCCGAAGTGATTTGGGAAGAAAGTGAATACCTTCCCGAAGTGGCCAGTCCGCTGGCCAAAGATGGCCTGTTGATTATCGCCACAAGCTATGGCGTGTTGGCTTGCTATGATGCCAAAGATGGCTCCAAATACTGGGAGCAGGAATACGGCGACGGCATTTACGCCTCGCCAATTTATGCCGATGGAAAAGTATATGTGATGGATATGGGCGGCAACCTGCACGTAATCAGGTTGGCCAAGGAATTTGAATTGGTTGCCGAATCTGAATTGGGTGAAAAATCGGTCTGTTCACCGGTGTTCGCCGACGGCAAAATGTACCTACGCGGTTTCGACCATTTGTATTGCATTGGAAATTAAGAGAAATGACAGAAGAAATCCAACATATCATTAGCCAGGTTGACAAAATCGTTCAGACAAAAGGAAACACAAAGAAAGCGCTGATTCCCATTTTGCAAGCCATTCAGGACGAATACAACTATCTGCCTGAAGAAGCCTTGCGCCATGTCTGCCACACAACGGAGATCACCCCCGAAAATATTACGGGTGTCGCCAGTTTTTACTCGCAGTTTCGCATGAAGAAGGCGGGTCAGCATCTTATTAAAGTGTGTGTGGGAACCGCCTGCCATGTGAAGGGAGCGGGGCAGGTGTACGATGCATTTAAGCGCCACTTCAACTTGACGGGCGATGAGGAAACCGATGCCGAAGGAAACTACACCCTCGAAAAAGTGTCGTGCCTGGGCTGTTGCACGCTGGCGCCGGTTGTTCAGGTGGATGATGTGACGTACGGCCATGTCACCACCGACAAAGTCGATTCTGTTTTGCATGACTTTGAAAGTCAAATCGGAAAAACAAGTAAAAAAAGCAAATACAGGAACGCCGATGGCAGCGAGTTTCAGGGCGAAATTCGCATTGGACTGGGCTCATGCTGTGTGGCCAGTGGCAGCGATGAAGTGAAAAAAGAGATTGAACAAACCATTGAAGGAACGGGCATCAACCTCCAGCTTAAAAATGTGGGCTGCGTGGGCATGTGCCACCAGGTTCCACTGGTTGAAGTAATCGATGAAAACAAGGAAAGCAAGCTCTATGCGAAAGTCAAACCCAACGAGGTAGCCGATATCATTCATAAGCATTTTAAGCCCAGGGGATTATTCGACCGCTTGAAAAACAACACCTTCCACTGGCTGGAAAAGATGCAGACAGACACAGTTTGGGAAGGCGTTGACCGCTACGCCATTGATGTGCGTGATGAAATGGTGTCTGGCTTTTTAGACCGCCAGCTACCCATTGCTACAGAGCATCGCGGCGTGATAAATCCGCTGGATATGGACGAATACCGAAGCTTTGGTGGTTTTGATGCTTTGAAAAAAATATTGCAAACAGATCGGCATGAAGTGATTCGTATGGTCAAAGACAGCGGATTGCGTGGCCGGGGTGGTGCAGGATTTTTAACCGGACTGAAGTGGGAGCTGGTGGAAAAGGAAAACGCGGAGAAAAAATACCTGATTTGCAATGGCGACGAGGGCGACCCCGGCGCATTTATGGACCGGATGTTGCTCGAATCTTATCCCTACCGGGTGATCGAAGGCATGCTGATTGCTGCCTGGGCAGTGCAGGCCACCGACGGCTATTTTTACATCCGTGCCGAATATCCGCTGGCGGTAACCCGCATCCGGCAGGCCTTAGTGAATTGCCGCGAGCAAAACCTGGTAGGCAACAATATTCTGGATTCCGGTTTTAATTTTGATATTCAGATTTACGAAGGGGCCGGCGCCTTTGTTTGTGGCGAGGAAACAGCGCTGATGGCTTCCATTGAGGGCAATCGCGGATTTCCCACTATTCGGCCGCCATTTCCGGCGCACAAAGGTTTATGGGGCTTTCCAACGCTGATTAATAATACTGAAACCTTTGCCCAGGTGTCCTACATCATCCGCAATGGGGAAACCCGTTTCAGTGAAATTGGCACGGAAAATTCAAAAGGAACTAAAGTGTTTTCGCTGACTGGCAAGATAAACCGGGGCGGATTGATTGAAGTGCCCATGGGAATCACTATCCGGCAGATTGTGGAAGAAATTGGCGGTGGCGTTCAAAATGGCAAAAAGTTTAAAGCCGTGCAGGTTGGCGGTCCTTCGGGGGGCTGCATCCCGGCTTCGCTCTACGACACGCCCATTGATTACCATTCCTTGCTCGAAGTAGGTGCCATGATGGGCTCCGGCGGCTTGGTGGTGTTGGATGAAGACGATTGTATGGTAGACATTGCCCGTTACTTTCTGTCTTTCACTCAAAATGAATCGTGCGGAAAATGTACCTTTTGCCGCGTTGGAACCAAGCGCATGCTGGATATCCTGAACCGGATCACTTCAGGAAGAGGAACCAAAAAGGATCTGGAAGAACTGAACTATTTGGCTGAATGGACCAAGAAAGGAAGTTTATGCAATCTCGGAAAATCGGCTCCCAACCCAATTGTAACGACCTTGCAGTATTTCTACGAGGAATATGAAGCACATATTGAAGGCAGCTGTCCGACCGGAAAATGCACGGCAATGATTACCTATTCCATCAACGATGAGTGTATCGGCTGTACCAAGTGCGCACAAAAATGCCCGGTTGACGCCATCAAGTTTGAGCCGCACAAAAAGCATTCAGTCAACACCGAGCTGTGTATTAAATGCGATGCCTGCCGGCAAGTTTGCCCGGTTGATGCGGTTGACGTGGAATAGCCAGCGGAGAGAGTCACCCCGAACTTGGTTAGGGGTCTGTTTGAGCAAAAAAAAGATGCCGAAACTGGTTCGCATGACGATTTAATGAATGATTTTAAAGAGTAAAACTTGCTGATAATCGCGCTAACATAACTTGAAGATTTGGACTGAAAATAAAATTGTATTTTTAGTTGGATAGAATAAAAAGTTCAACCAAAAAAAATCAAGGGAATCCCTTAATCTCATAAATAAAGGTTCAGACGAATATGATCAAACTAACAATAAACTCCCAACCCTTAAAAGTTCCCGAAGGCACCACGCTTCTGGAAGCGGCCCGTATGCTTCAAATTGACATTCCAACCATGTGCCACCTGGAGGGAACGGGACATTTTACTTCCTGCATGGTGTGCCTGGTTAAAGATACCCGCAACGGCAGGCTCATGGCTTCGTGTTCGATGCCGGCCATGGAGGGTATGCATATTATTACTGATGATGCCGAGTGTCGTGAGTCGCGCAAGGCCTCATTGGAGTTGCTATTGAGTGAGCATGTGGGCGATTGCGAAGCGCCCTGCCAGTTGGTTTGCCCGGCACACATGAATATTCCGCTGATGAACCGGCTGATTGCCGCCGGGAATTACGATAAGGCGGTCGAAGTGGTAAAACGCGACA
>SWCA01006774.1_pt1 | contig 24309 bp, 21 predicted proteins | sample 4692961 | NCBI WGS metagenome assembly SWCA01 (sample SAMN10267275, study PRJNA491770) | bioreactor metagenome | isolation source: DHS bioreactor inoculated with | place: Japan: off Shimokita Peninsula
TGAGGCTGGAAAGATTACGGAAATCAATGTGCCTTTGTCTGCTAGCGCTGCCTCATTGGATGAAGTAGTCATTACCACTACAACCAAAAGAGAAAGTGAAGTGGCACTTTTACTGGAACAGAAAAAAGCTGTTGAAATTAAACAAAGTATTGGTGCTGAAGAGTTATCCAGAAAAGGAGTCAGTGATGCTGCAGGTGCTGTTTCAAAAATCTCTGGTGTATCTAAACAAGAGGGCTCAAGCAACGTATACGTTCGTGGTTTGGGAGATCGCTACTTAAATACAACCATGAATGAACTTTCGTTACCGTCAAACGATGTTAACAAAAAGAATATTGATTTAAATCTGTTCTCTTCAGACATTATTGAGAATGTATCTATAAGCAAGGCTTATTCAACTGGTTTTTATGGTGACTTTTCTGCCGGTAATGTTAACATAACTTCAAAGAACTATTCTGGAGACTTTTATGTAGATGCATTTGTGGGATCTGGATTTAACACCAATGCCATTGACAAAGATTTTGTACGAAGTGAAGGCACAGGGTATTTCGGTTATTATGGAAGATATGAGCACAATCCTTTTGCTGTTATCCTATCTCATGGTTTTGACCCTGAAACGGCTGGCAATCCAATTAATGTTGGTTATGGAGCATCAATTGGTAAGAGTTATGACTTTAAAAATGATTCTCGCTTAAGTGTCTTTTTAACTGGATCTTACGAAAATGAGTTTCAATATAGAAAAGGTACAAATACGGATTATACTTTAGTTGAGAAAAAAGCGTATATAGACAGTGCTGAAGAATATGAATTCGGCACCACATCAACCGTTATGGGTAATTTAAAGTATAGAATTGATGAAAATAATACCTTAAAATTCAACTCATTATTCATAAACAGTTCATCAGATGTTGTTGGCTACTTTGGTATGGATGGTAACGGTAGAAACCGAGATGCCATATTAAATACAGACAAAGGATTTTACCAAATGAACGTTCAGTTTGATCAAACCAGAATATTTGTAAACCAACTTTTGGGTAACCACAAGTCTGATAAGTTTGAAGTAGATTGGGGCTTTGGTGTCAACACTGTTTTCTCCGACCAACCAGACAGAAAAAGGGTAAGTATTGAAAACTATCATTTTGCATTGGATAATGACTCAAATACCAATCCAACCTTTTATAGTAACGTAGATTTTGACAACCAACGCTACTTCCAAAATATTGAAGATGAAGAATATAATGGTAGAGCAAATATTGCCTATTCAGCTACTGAAAACCTAAAATTCAATATAGGTTACAATGGTAGAAGCAAAGAGCGTAATTTTGAAAATATTCGCTATGGTTATGACATAGTAGACTCTGACTATGCCATAACAGATGTAAATAACCTAAACAGTATATTCAACCTTAATAATCTTAACATAAACCAAGGCAGTAACGGTATTTATGAAATTAAGGTAATCAATACCATTCCAGGACAATCCAACACCAACAGACCTGGCTTGCCAGAAAACACTTATTCTGGGAATCTAGACATTTATGCTGGTTATTTGAATGCCGAAATCAAAGTTGGTGAAAAGTGGTTGTTTGTGCCAGGAGTAAGATTAGAATCTGTAAGTCAAAAAATTGGATTTGATGTCATTAACCTAGGTACTCAAGGCGAAGGCGAAATCGGTTCACACGAAAACTTTTTGTTGCCTAGCTTAAATGTAAAATATGCTTTAAATGAAGACCAAAACTTACGTTTTTCTGCCAGTCAAACCGTTTCTATTCCTGAATTTAAGGAAGTAGCCCCTTTTGTTTATGAAAACATTTCAACTAAAATTGGTGGTAACCCAGACTTATTGGATAAAGGTTTTTCTAAAATTTTCAATTTAGACCTTAAATATGAATGGTTCTACAGCAAAAGCGAAATTTTCTCCTTGGGTGTGTTTGCCAAAGAAATCAATGACCCAGTAAACTTAGTCGTTGGTGCAGATGCCACAGGTACACAGCGCTTTTTTAGAACTGGTGACAAGGCAACGGTTTATGGTGTTGAGTTAGAAGTTAGAAAAGACATTCTTAAAAATGCTGACGATAATACGGTTCTATCAGCTGGTTTGAATGCCACATACATGCACACAGAACAAGATCTTTATTCACAAATAGATGGTGATTTTTACGATGTGAGCTTTGAAAAAACCAAAGATGAGCTTCAAGGTGCATCACCACTGATTATCAATGCTGATATAAGCTTCTCACCTAAGTTTGAAAAATATGAACCAACTGCCAATTTAGTGTTTTCTTATTTCTCTGATAGAATAGATGCTTTAGGCTCCGGACAGCTAGGTAACATAGTTGAAAAAAGCTTCCCTACTCTAGACTTTATTTGGAAAAACAACATTAAAAAGAATTTTGAGGTGAACTTAAGTATCAAAAACCTATTGAATCCAACCATAAAATATGTTAGAGAAACTACTTTGGGCGATATCGTGGTTAACTCAGCAAACGGTAATGGTATATCCAATTATAAACGTGGAATGGACATTGGGCTTCAACTAAAGTATAATTTTTAACAACCATAAATAGTATAAACTTTTAAAGACAATAATTAAACTCAAAAACAATGAAAAATAATTTAATTTTTGGTTTAGCAATCATTTCAATGCTATTCTCTTGTACTACTGATGACACTGCTGATATTGTAATAAATGACAATAGCGTTATAAACAATAATGGTGGCGGCAACACTCCAACAGATGGTTGCGAAGCCATACCTGCGGCTGTATTTAACTCAAATTTGGTTTTAGAAGCTAACAAATGTTACACCATTAGCGGCCCTGTAATCATGGCCTCTGGAACAAACCTTATCATTAATGAAGGTGTAACTATTGAGGCCGAAGCTTCTGGAGCCGATGTTTACATTGCTATCTCTCAAGGTGCCAAAATCATTGCTAACGGAACAGCATCTAACCCTATTGTCATGACGTCTGGTGCTGCTAACCCAGCTGCTGGAGATTGGGGTGGATTGATTATTTTAGGAAGAGCCCCTATCAATTCTGTAACAGGTTCTGCTACTTCTACTTCAGAAATTGCTAGTTTACCATTTGGTGGTACAAATGCTGCTGATGATTCTGGGACCATTCGTTATGTACGTGTTGAATACTCTGGTGGTGCTGCTGATGGCCAATCTGAAAACAACGGCTTTTCTTTTTACGGTGTAGGAAACAGTACAATTGTTGAGTACATTCAAGCTTTTGAAGGAAAAGATGATGGTGTTGAGTTCTTTGGTGGTACAGTTAATGCAAGCTATGTATCTGTAGTTAACGCTCAAGATGACTCTATTGACTGGACTGAAGGCTATACAGGAACTATTACAAATGCTTATGTTAAGCATGGTGCTGATCACGATAAAGGGATAGAGGCTGACGGATACAATACCGATTTTAGTAATGCCGCTGGTTATTTCTCTAAACCTACAGTAAACAATTTAACCATAATTGGCAACGGCTCTACAACTGGTAATGAAGCTATCAGATTAAGAGCCGGAACACAAGGTATCTTTAACAATATCTACATTGAAGGTTTTGAAGAAGCCTTTGATTTAGATGGTGATGCTGGTGACAACCCAACAGGTGCTGGTGTATTGAGCGGTGACCTTTATGTTGTTGACGCTACTTTTGTTGATGTTATTGAAAAAATGCAAAACGATACAGGTGAAACCTTTACTGAAGCAGATTTTATCTCTGGCGATGGTAATGGAACAGGAACCGATTACGCAACTTGGGGAGCAAGTTGGACTGTTGAATAACAATTTGAATTGGTCACAAAACAAAAAAGCATCCTAAACAGGATGCTTTTTTGTTTTTTAATATACATTGTTTAATCACGTAGTGCTATGGTAGATTTATTGGTCCACTCACTAACACTCGCAATAGCATTGTTACTATAATCTACTTCTTTTAAAATTTCACCAGACCAGTAAAACCATTTGCCGACTTTCTTCCCATTATCATAATTCGCCGAAACTAATTTATTGCCTGCTGCATCAAAACTTAACCATTTACCTTGAAGTTTACCGTCTAAAGTATAAGTACCGGTTTGACTTATAGCTCCATTGTCATGATAGTAAGTAACCTCAATTAAATTAGTATCCTTGTTAAGCTTTAGTTCGCGCTCTTGTTGCGCAAAAGAAACAGCCGTAATTAAAAAGGCAATAAAGAAAATACATTTCTTCATAATTATTTGGGTTTTTATATTATATCTCAAATATAAACAAAAATTAACAATTAAGCAACAACTAAATAACATTAATTTAACATTAAAACCATATATATTTGTTATTCAATATTTTATAACTTTTAAAGATGTTTAAACTCAATTAATAATTAATTAATATTTACATTACATTCAAACCATAATTAATTAGCAAATTTGCTATGTCTTGAGACATAAATTAGTAATTTCATATAATCTATTAGTTTTTGTCGACTATATTATCATGAATTCTATGGCTGCTTCTGGCCAAAGCAGCCTTTTGTTATTTTTTAAATTTAATATTTAGGAAACATTAATTTAACATTAAAGTCAGTTCTTTGCAGCGACAAAAACTAGAATCCTAAATATGAAATTTAAAGTAACGGTAATTTTATTATTACTATCTACTTCCTTTATGGTAAATGCTCAAGAAATCCCATCTACTAAGTTTGGGAAAGGCATCTTTAACATAGTGGGGAAAGACAGTTCTTGGACCATGAAAGTTGGTGCCAGAATGCAATTTTTAACACTTGCCAGTTGGGAAAACGATCATGGAGAGCTAACAAATGGTGAAGCTGCTTTTTTAGTAAGACGAGCCAGGTTAAAATTTGATGGCTATGCTTTAACTCCAAAACTAGAATACAAAATAGAGCTAGGCTTATCCAATAGAGATATGTCAGGCTCTTCCATCTACACCAGCAACACCCCAAGATTTATCTTGGACGCCGTTATGAAATGGAATTTTTACAAAAATTTTGAACTTTGGTTTGGTCAAGCAAAACTTCCTGGAAATAGGGAACGCATTGTTTCTTCAGGAAACCTTCAGTTTGTGGATAGGTCTATTTTAAATGCTGGTTTTAATATAGATAGGGATTTAGGGATTCAATTCAGACATCATTTCAATTTAACAGATACCTTTATTGTTCGGGAAGCCCTTGCCATATCCCAAGGCGAAGGCAGAAACGTCACCACGGGAAATATAGGTGGATTTCAATACACTGGCCGTTTGGAGTTTTTACCTTTGGGCTTATTCCCAAACAAAGGGGACTACATAGGTGGTTCTTTAAGTAGACCTGAAACCCCTAAACTGGCCATTGGTATCACTTACGATTTTAACAATAACGCTGTTAAAACCAGAAGCAATCAAGGCTCCTACATGCTAACTGAAAACGGATTTTACGAAACGAATATCACTACCTTGTTTGTTGATGCCATGTTTAAGCACAAAGGCTTTTCTTTTATGGGAGAATATGCCAATAGAGATGCTGAAGACCCAGTAGTAAAGGAAACAGATGGTACGCCAACAGGACAAGTAGTTCAAGTTGGAAATGCCGTCAATCTGCAAGCTGGTTACTTATTTAAATCAAACTGGGAAGTGGCTGGTCGATTTTCCAATGTAGATTTAAGCAAAAGTATTACTGGTGAGAGCTTGGTAAATGAATACACGCTGGGTTTATCAAAATATATAGTAGGACACAAATTAAAAGTACAAACAGATTTAACTTATGTGGATACTGAAAACATAAACAGCCGTTTAGCTTACAGGCTTCAATTTGACATACACTTTTAAATAATAACATTTAGATAACATTTCTAATACAAACACTATAGATATTTGCACTATCTAATTAAAAACTAACTAATGGAAAATATATACTTATTAATGATTGTTGCTCTGGCTGTTTTGGCCATTGCAGACTTGGTGGTAGGTGTAAGTAATGATGCCGTAAACTTTTTAAATTCGGCTATTGGCTCTAAAGCCATCTCTTTTAAAACCATCATGATTGTTGCCAGTGTGGGCGTTGCTGTGGGAGCCATTTTCTCCAGTGGCATGATGGAGGTTGCCAGAAAAGGCATCTTTAATCCTCATGAGTTTATGTTCAATGAAATCATGATCATTTTTATGGCTGTCATGATTACAGATATTTTGTTGTTGGACTTTTTCAATACAGTTGGCATGCCAACCTCAACCACTGTATCCATTGTTTTTGAACTTCTAGGTGCTTCGGTAGCCATGGCTTTAATTAAAGTTGGAAATGATGGTGGTGGTTTTGCTGAAGTAATTGGATATATAAACACATCCAAAGCCACCGAAATTATTTTTGGCATTCTCTTGTCTGTCATTGTCGCATTCACAGTAGGTGCTATCGTGCAATGGATAGCCAGGTTATGGCTTTCTTATAATTTTGAAAAGAAATCCAATTGGGTTGGAGCCATATTTGGAGGCTTGGCTTTAACTTCCATCACTTACTTTATTTTTATGAAAGGTTTAAAAGGAATGTCTTTTGCAAAAGAACCTTTCGGAATTTTAAATGGCGAAACCGTTAATAGCTATTTGGAGAACCACGTATTACTGATTGTTAGCGTAAGCATGCTGTTCTGGTCTATGTTATCTTATTTATTAATTAGCTTGGCAAAAGTGAACATCTATAAGTTAATTATCTTGGTTGGAACATTTGCTTTGGCATTGGCTTTTGCTGGAAACGATTTAGTAAACTTTATAGGTGTTCCTATTGCTGGATGGCTATCTTACTCCACATGGGTTAACTCTGGAGTTGCTGCCGATGCTTTTAGCATGGGGTTTTTGGCAGACAAAGTACCAACACCTACCTATTTGTTGGTTGCAGCAGGTTTAATTATGGTTGTCACCTTATGGTTTTCAAGCAAAGCGAAGGCTGTTGTTAAAACCTCTTTGGATTTATCCAGTCAAGAAGAGACCAAAGAACGCTTTCAACCTAACTTCCTTTCGCGAGGTTTTGTGAGGTTTGCTATTTTAGGCTCCCAAATGTCTTCATATATTTTACCGGAATCTTGGCAAGCTAAAATTGAAAAACAATTTGAAAAACCTGTCATTTCTTTAAAAAAGGATAAAACCTATGAGTTGCCAGCCTTCGATTTGGTTCGTGCTGCCATTAACTTAATGGTTGCAGCTGTCTTGATTTCTATTGCAACATCTATGAAACTACCACTTTCCACAACCTATGTTACTTTTATGGTTGCCATGGGTACCTCTTTGGCAGATAGAGCCTGGGGAGCTGAAAGTGCTGTTTACAGGGTTGCTGGAGTTTTAAACGTAATTGGTGGTTGGTTCTTTACAGCTTTTATTGCCTTTATATCTGCAGCCATCATTGCGTATTTCTTAAACTGGAACGTACAAGTCATGGTCCCAATATTCTTATTGCTGGCTACCATTTTACTTGTAAGAAGCTATATTTCACATAAAAAGAAATCTGACACCAATAAAGCCGAAGATAGTTTAACACGTGCCGAAAGCAGCTCCATTCAAGGAGTAATCCATGAAAGTGCAGACAATATTGCCCATGTTATTAAACGTGGAAATAAAATTTACACCAATGCCATTAACGGTCTTGCCAAACAAGATTTGTCTTTACTTAAAAAGAATAAAAAACAAGTCATCAAACTATCTGATGAAATAGATGAATTGAGAGACCATATTTTTTATTTTATTAAGAACCTGGATGAATCCAGTGTTGCTGCCAGTAGTTTTTATATCAACGTTCTAGGCTACCTTCAAGATATTGCTCAATCTTTGGAGTATATTAGTAAGGTGAGTCATAAGCACGTTAACAACAACCATAAAAAACTTAAATTTAGCCAAATTAAAGAGTTGAAGGAAGTTGATGAACGTTTTGAAAGACTGTTCAACAATACCAGAAATGCTTTTGAGTCCCGTTCTTTTGAAGAAATAGGTGTTGTTTTAAATAGGAAGAAGGAAATTGTCACTCTAGTTACCGATAAAATTCAAAAACAGGTAGAACGCACTAGGAACGAAGAATCAAGTCCTAAAAACACAACTTTGTATTTTAGTATTCTCTTGGAGACCAAAGATTTACTGGCTGCCATTATGAATCTCCTGGAAGAGTATCATGGTGCTTTTGACAGTTCCATAAAGCCTGCTAAAATTTCAGAAGAGAACACAGATTAAATGTCATTATAATAAACACTAAAACAAAAAAAGCATCTCAATTTGAGATGCTTTTTTTATAACACTTAAATGAATTAATTTAAGATCCACACATCAAACAATCATCACCTTCTGCTTCTTTTGCCTGAGCAATTAAAGCTTTCATTTCTTCGGCAGACATAGGCTCCACGTCTTTAGCTTGCTGGCTAAATGTTTCGGCTGTTTTAGCAGCTTTTTGTTGTTGTGCCTTTAATGTCTCATCTACTTCAACAATGTTGGCTACTGGTTCTTCTTTCTTTTTGGTATCCAAGGTAAACTTAATGGCATCTACTGCGCTCTTGGTTCTTAAATAATACATGCCTGTCTTCAACCCACTCTTCCAAGCATAAAAATGCATGGAGGTTAGCTTAGCCATGGTTGCACCTTCCATGAACAGATTTAAGGACTGGGACTGATCTATAAAATAGCCTCTTTGTCGAGACATGTCTATAATGTCTTTCATGCTTAATTCCCATACCGTTTTGTAAAGGTCTTTAATGTGTTGAGGTATCACATCTATATTTTGTACAGAGCCATTGGCTCTCATGATGTCTTGCTTTAAACCATCGTTCCACAATCCCAATTCCACCAAATCTTCCAACAAATGTTTGTTAACCACAATAAATTCACCAGACAATACACGACGTGTGTATATATTAGAAGTATATGGCTCAAAACACTCATTGTTGCCCAATATTTGCGAAGTACTTGCCGTTGGCATAGGAGCCACCAACAACGAGTTTCTTACTCCATGTTTTTTAACTTCTTTGCGCAGTTTTGCCCAATCCCAACGGCCACTCAACTCTTCGTCCTTTATTCCCCACAGGTTGTGTTGAAATTCCCCATTGCTAATTGGTGAGCCTTGGTAGGTTTGGTAAGGTCCATCTTTTTGCGCTTCTTCCATACTTGCCGTAACAGCAGCAAAATAAAGTGTTTCAAATATGTCCTGATTGAGTTTTTTTGCTTCGTCACTGGTAAAAGGCATGCGAAGCTTGATAAAAGTATCTGCCAAACCTTGAACCCCCAAACCTATTGGTCTGTGACGGAAATTGGAATTTTCGGCTTCTTTAACTGGATAATAGTTTCTATCTATAACCTTGTTCAGGTTTTTGGTAACGCGTTTGGTAATTTTAAATAACTCTTTATGATCAAACTCGTTGTTTTTTATAAACATTGGTAAGGCTATAGATGCCAAATTACATACTGCAACCTCATCTGGAGAGGTATATTCCATGATTTCGGTACATAAATTCGAAGAACGTATGGTTCCTAAATTTTTTTGATTGGATTTACGGTTGGCAGCATCTTTGTACAGCATGTAAGGTGTACCTGTTTCTATTTGAGATTCTAAAATTTTCTCCCAAAGCTCCCTGGCTTTTATGGTTTTTCTGCCTTTGCCTTCTGCTTCATATTTTAAGTAAAGGGCTTCAAATTCTTCGCTATGGGTTTCTGGCAAACCCGGACACTCGTTTGGGCACATTAGGGTCCATGGTCCATCTTCCTGGACACGTTTCATAAATAAATCGGAAATCCACATGGCATAAAACAAATCCCTTGCGCGCATTTCTTCTTTTCCGTGATTTTTCTTCAAATCCAAAAAGTCGAAGATATCTGCATGCCAGGTTTCTAAATAAATGGCGAAACTTCCTTTACGCTTTCCTCCGCCTTGATCTACATAACGTGCCGTATCATTAAACACTCGTAACATAGGCACTATGCCATTACTGGTTCCGTTGGTTCCTGCTATATAACTTCCGGTAGCGCGAATGTTGTGCATTGCCAAACCAATTCCACCTGCAGATTGTGAAATTTTTGCCGTTTGCTTTAAAGTATCATAAATTCCGTCTATACTATCTTCTTTCATAGTTAAAAGAAAACAAGAAGACATTTGTGGTTTTGGCGTTCCTGAATTAAAAAGGGTTGGTGTGGCGTGTGTAAAATATTTTTTGGACATGAGTTCGTAAGTCTCAATAACTGCATCTAAATCGTTTAGATGAATTCCTACCGAAACTCTCATGAGCATGTGTTGTGGACGTTCGGCAATTTTTCCATTTAATTTTAGTAAATAAGAACGTTCCAGGGTTTTAAAACCGAAATAATCGTAACCAAAATCGCGATTATATATTATGGTAGAGTCCAATTTCTCTTTATTATCCATAATAACCTGGGTACACCTCATCAGACAGCAATGGTGCTTTTTTTCCTGTTCTTGGGTTAACATACACGTATAAATCGTGCATGACTTCACTAAATGATTTTTTTGTGTTTTTGTGTAAATTAGACACAGAAATCCTTGCAGCCAAGCGTGCGTAATCTGGGTGAGCCGTTGTCATGGTTGCAGCTACTTCGGCTGCCAGATTATCAAGTTCACTGGTGGTTACCCCATCGTAAAGTCCTTCAATCACTCTCATGGCAACTTTTACTGGATCTACCAGTTCGTTTAAGCCATAACACAACTTTCTTACTCTAGCTGTAATCTTATCGAACATCATTGGTTCTTTTCTGCCGTCTCTTTTTACTACATACATATTTTACAGGTTTTTAATTTTCTGACACGCTTTTCAGAAAATAGATTAATTAATTGGCTCAAGCACATTTAAAGAGATAAACGTGCTTGAAGTTTAAATTTTATTGGAATAAGTTACAAGGATCCTCAGGTGCGGTTACATGAAGCTTGCTATTAACTTATTTTATATTCTTAGGGTTTTTTTTATTTAAAAATCGGCATCGAAACTAAATTTGTCGCCTGCTTCTTCTTTGTTGGCCACACCAGCTTTTTGGTATTCAGCGACACGCTTTTCAAAGAAATTTGTTTTCCCTTGAAGCGAAATCATGTCCATAAAATCAAATGGGTTTGGCGTGTTGTACTCTTTCTCACAATCCAATTCGCTTAACAGTCTATCGGTTACAAACTCTAAATATTGCGCCATTAATTTGGCATTCATACCAATTAAACTGGCTGGTAGAGATTCTGTTATAAACTCTCTTTCAATATCCAAAGCATCCACAAGAATTTCTCTAATACGTGCTTTAGGCACTTTATTCACCAAGTGATTGTTGTGCAAGTGCACAGCAAAGTCGCAATGCACACCTTCGTCTCTGGAAATCAATTCGTTAGAAAAGGTCAGGCCAGGCATTAAGCCACGCTTTTTCAACCAGAAAATGGAGCAAAAAGCACCTGAGAAGAAAATCCCTTCTACAGCAGCAAAAGCAATCAAACGTTCGGCAAAACTTGGCGACTCTATCCATTTTAAAGCCCAATCTGCCTTTTTCTTGATGGCAGGAAAGTTTTCAATGGCATTGAACAACTGGTCTTTTTCAGTTTCGTCTTTTACATAGGTGTCAATTAACAAGGAATAAGTTTCACTATGAATGTTTTCCATCATGATTTGGAACCCATAAAAGAACTTGGCTTCACTGTATTGCACTTCGTTTACAAAGTTTTCGGCCAGGTTTTCGTTAACTATCCCATCACTTGCAGCAAAAAAAGCTAAAATGTGTTTAATAAAATAACGTTCGTCATCATTCAATTTCGTGGTCCAATCTGTAAGGTCCTGGTGTAAATCTATTTCTTCGGCTGTCCAGAAACTAGCTTCCGATTTTTTGTACCACTCCCAAATATCATGATGCTGAATTGGAAAAATAACAAATCGATCTTTGTTTTCTTGTAGTATGGGTTCTGTAAACTGAGACATTTTTTTAGTGTTTATTTTAAAATTTAGACGAAAATTTTGCTGTAATTTGGGACTAACAAAGATTGAAAAATGAGATTGAAAATGAAAGGTTAAGTTATAAACATTGTCAACAAGTTTTTAACAAAATTTAAGAATTTTAAGAAGGTCCCTGTTTTTTAATTTTGTTTCAAATTGCTGATTTACAGGTTTTTAAAAAAACGAAATGAGTTTAAAAAGTATGCACCAAATATAGCCTTAAGCAAGATGTTTACTGCTTTGTGAGTCTTTGTTTGAAATAGGTTTCCGTTAAAAATAAGGCATAAAAAAAACCAGCTCTCACTGGTTTTTTTAAATCGATTAATAGCAACCATCTATAAAATGAAATGCATATCCCTTAATTAATAGCAAAACAAATATCTAAAAAAAAACCACTGCAAAATAAGTTTTTGTATGGTTGGTACAAAAAACTGTATAGTTGGTAACTTAAAAATTAAGCTTTCATAAAAAACATCCATATGACGACCTATTATACATAAATTTACACCAAGCATACATCTATTTTTTTAAGGAACACATTATATCACTATATTTGAGTATATGATTAAAGCAGTAATAGTAGACGACGAACCGAAGGCCATACAAAGTTTAACTTGGGAATTGGAAAATTTCAGCAACGACATTGAAGTGGTTGAAACATTTACTAATCCGGAGAAAGCCATAACCTATTTAAAAACACATACACCAGATTGCCTGTTTTTGGATATAAACATGCCAACCATGGACGGGTTTCAGTTTTTGGATTGTATCAACCATAAGGATTACGCAGTCATAATCACAACTGCATACAACGAGTATGCTTTGAAAGCACTTAAGAACGAAGCCATAGACTATCTCTTAAAGCCTATAGATTCTGATGATTTAAAAGAAACCATAGTAAAAATAAAGAAGTTTTACACCAACAACATTTCCATTGCAAAAGTTGAAGAGGTTTTATTGAATTTCAATGCCAACCTAAAACATCAAAAAGTCATTTTAAACACAGATGGCAAACTGGTGTTTTTAAATATAGATGATATTCTATACATAGAATCCGATGGCAATTACAGTACATTTTTCATGACAAAAAATCAAAAAATGGTTGTCACTAAAAAGATCAAGGAAATTGATGCTATCTTACCCGAAAATTATTTCTTTAGAATTCACAATTCTTACATCATAAACTTGAACAAGATTAAAGAGTTTGTGAAAAACGAAGCCTACGTAGTCATGGAATCCAATGAAAAAATCCCTGTTGCCAGACAGCGTAAATCAGACTTCCTAAACAAATTGTAACCCATGAAACGGCTCTTAAACAGTTTTGTTTTAACCATAAAAACCCATTGCAAAAGCATTTTGCTATGTTTTGTATTTGCTTGTTTTTCCTCTGTGACTTTGGCTCAAAACAGTCAAAGCACAGATTTTGAAAAGATTGTAAACACAACCCTTATTAAAAAGCAAACAAGTTATAGATATTTGGATTCTGTTTTTAAAGTGTTTTCCAAAGATAGCCTAAAAATGAACTTGCTTTTAAAGAAATCTGAAGAAAAACAGTTTTTGGAAGGTGAAAGTTACGCTTTAAACATGCTTGGGGAAACGTATAGAAACCTTTCTGTTTATGACAAAGCCATAAGTTTTCATGAAAACGCCTTAAAAAAAGCCAAACAAGCCAAAAACATAGATCTGCAGGTTATTAGCTTAAACATGCTGGGTGTTGTTTACAGAAGACAAGATGTTATAAGAACAGCCTTGGACTACCATAAGGAAGCACTGGACTTGGCCGAAACGGTAAAACCAACCACAGACATCCTTAAACACAGCATAGCCATTTCGCAAAACAGCATGGGAAATATCTACCTGGCACTTAAACAATACGACATGGCTCTGGGTCTGTTTGAAAAGTCATTGAAAATTGAAAAAGAGTTAAACAACAAATTAGGCCTTGCCATAAACCACCATAATATAGGATATGCCCAAGAAGCCATTGGCATGCTGGATGAAGCCTTGGTTAATTACCAAACATCTTTAAAATACAACAACGAAATAGATTCAGACATTGGTCGCGTTATTTGCTATAACAGCATAGGGAAACTGGATATTTTAAAAGGCGATTATGAAACGGCCTTGCCCATTTTGGAAAAGGCTTTGGAAAAAGCAAAAATAGTTAACGACAAATATTACATTTCCACCTCTTACTCCAATTTAGGGTTGCTAAACTTGAAATTGGAAGATTTTAAAGCCTCTGAAACCCATTTAAAAGAAGCCCTAAGAATAGCCAAAAAATTCAATTTAAAATCTCAAGAATCTGAAACCTATAACCATTTAGCCCTATTGGAAGAAGAGTTGGGAGATTTTAAATCCTCTTTACATTATTACAAGCAATATGTGGCCCTGGACCAATCCATTACCAACGAAAAAAACTTTCAATATGTAAACGATTTAATTTTAAAATATGAAAGTGAAAAGAAAAACAGCCAAATTAAAGCCCTTGCCAGCGAAAACGAGATTGTAAAGCTAAAACTGGTTCAAAATAGAAAAATTTTATTGCTAAGTCTTTTGGGAGCTTTTTTGATTATTGGTTTTTTTATCATTTTACAAAGACAAAGACAGCTGAAAAACGAAAAAAAGATTGTGACTTTAGAGCAAGCGATGTTAAGAAACCAAATGAACCCTCATTTCATTTTTAATTCCCTGAACTCCATTAAGCTCTTTATTATAAACAACGAAAAAGAAAACGCAGTCTATTACCTTAACAAGTTTTCAAAGCTTATAAGAAAAATCCTAGTGGCTTCAACCGAAAAGGAGATTTCCCTACAGGACGAACTGGATACCATGGCCCTTTATATGAACATTGAAAACATGCGTTTTTCAAACGAAATAAACTATCAGGTGCATATAGACGAAACTGTCAACCCATCTGTAATTAAAGTCCCTTCCTTAATTCTTCAACCCTTTTTGGAAAATGCCCTTTGGCATGGTTTATCCTCCAAAACCGGCACCAAAAACATCCTTTTGGAAGTTTACCAAAACACTCCAGACTATGTGTCCATAAACATTACAGACAATGGGGTAGGAAGAGCTGTATCAGAAAAAATAAAGGAAAAGAAAAAGTTAAGACGTAAATCTGTTGGGATAGAGATTACCAAAGCCCGTTTGGCAAATTTTTCCAAAGGGTTTGTAAACGGTTTTAAAATAGACATTGAAGATTTATTTGAAAACGGAAAAGCTTCTGGCACGAAAGTCATGGTGCACATTCCCATTAAAAATGTGGTTTTAAAAACAGCTTAAGTTTCTTATTTACCGTAACCTTTGGCAACATTTTCCAGTTCGGCATACCAATCTTCACCAAACTTTCTTATAAGGGCTTCTTTTACAAATTTATAAATAGGCACTTGAAGTTCCTTCCCTAAGGTGCAGGCATCGTCACAGATGTCCCATTTATCGTAATTTACTGCTGAAAACTCACTATAATCTTTTACCCTTATAGGATACAAATGACAAGAAACAGGTTTTTTCCAATCTATTACTCCTTGGTTATAGGCTTCCTCAATAGCACAAAGTGCTGTGCCTTTGCTATCAAAAATCACGTAAGCACAATCAGCATCGTTAATTAACGGCGTTTCAAATTCACCAAATTCCGTGGTAATAAATGTCCCTTGCTTTTCAATGGCATCAATCCCTTCCTGTCTTAAAAAGCGTTTTATTTTTGGGTAAATGGTTTTTAAGATGTCTGTTTCGTTCTCATCCAAAGGTGCTCCAGCATCTCCATCTATACAACAAGCGCCTTTGCAAGCAGACAGGTTACAGACAAAATCCTTTTCAATAATATCTTCTGAAACAATGGTTTTTCCTAATTGAAACATATGAGTTGATGCTAATAAATACGTGCAAAGATACATTATAAAAGAAAAATTAAACCAGTAAAAAAGGGATTATTAGTTTCAAATTATCGAAATTTGCAGCAGCTTTAAATTCTTGAAAGATGAAGATTTTTAAAATGTTATTATCGTTAATCGCAATTGGATTGATTATTTACAACTTTACAAAAGTAGATTTTAATGCACCTTTTGAAGACGATAGTGTTGTTGCTTTTATTACTATTTTCGCTTCTATGTGTGCTTTAATTTTGTTGCAAATTTTAAGGATTTCACAAAAAATTGACAAACAGTATAAAACCAGAAAATAATGTTTGATGTCTTGATAATTGGTGGTGGAGCTTCTGGCATGTCTTGTGCTTTGGTTTTAGGTTCGGCCAAAGATCACGTGTGCGCAAGGGCTAAAAAAATTGGCTTGATTGCCCATCAAAAAACATCTCATTTACAAAACGCATTATTTAACAATGTGCTGGGTTTGACACCTGGAACCACTGGAGCTTCCATTTTAGAAAGTGGGAAGGAACAATTGCACAGCTTATATCCACACGTGCAACAAATAGATACCGAAAAAGTCACAGAAATTCTTAAAACAGAACATGGGTTTTTAGTAAAAACCAATAAAACCGAATATTCTGCAAAGCTAGTGGTTGTAGCAGTTGGTTATACCAATCTATTTACCATTAAAGGTTTGGACAGTTATATTGAACCTCATCCAAGGGCCAAAACCGAAAAGCATAGGATTTGGTTAAAAAATACAGATCATAAAATAGACGAAGGGCTTTATGTGGCTGGAACGCTAGCTGGTTGGCGAAGTCAGTTTGCCATAGCTTGTGGCAGTGGCGCTCAAGTGGCTACAGATATCTTGACGCTATGGAACAATGGTGAACATGTTAAGATACATGATAAAGTGGTGGTTTAATCTTCCCTGTTGCTTAAGATGATGACCTCTTCAATCATAATGTCCGACTGGTTGATGACTTCCTCAAAAGCACCATTTCCAAAAAGTTGGTCGGCAAGCGTTGCTTTAATGTATTGTTTAACTTCTTCGTTATATGCCACAAAAGTGATATTGGCTTTGGTTTTTTCGTTTAAATAATCTTGAAATTGTAAAACCATATCGTCATCAAACTGAAAGTATTTAATGAATTCATCTCTTGAAATGCTATCGTAAGCATGACGGTCTTTTTCAAGCTCTTCAAAAACAAAATTGCTGATAAAGCCTCTTCGGTCCAAAAACGTTAAGGTTTCGTTTTGCATGCTTAAATCCAAGGGCACAAACACATCTGGAATAATGCCTCCTCCTCCATACACTACTTTTCCTTTTGGAGTGGTGAATTTCAAGGAATCGGCCACTTCAATTTTTTCAGGGTCTATAAGTTCCCCGCTTTTTAATCTATCAAAATAATCGTCGTAATAATCTCTGTTTCCATTTTGGTAGGAACGTTGAATGGAACGTCCTGTAGGTGTGTAATATCTGGAAACAGTTAATCTTACGGCACTGCCATCGCCAAGTTCCATTTCACGTTGTACCAAACCTTTTCCATACGAGCGACGACCAACTATGGTACCTTTATCATTATCTTGCAAAGCGCCAGCTACAATTTCACTGGCTGAAGCCGAATTTTCGTCAATTAGGACATATACTTTCCCTTTTTCAAAATCGCCTTTCTTGGTTGCATAACTTTTTTCGATGTCTCCACGCTTGTTTTTGGTAAATAAAATAAGTTTATCGTCTTCCAGAAATTCGTCTACTATTTGTTCGGCAACACCTAAAAAACCTCCTGGATTGTTTCTTAAATCCACAACCAGCTCGCTAATGCCTTGCTTTTGTAATTTGGTGAGTTCCTTTTTAAATTCTTTATAAGTGGATTCGGCAAAACGGTTTATTTTAATGTAGCCTAATTTATCTGTTAGTTTATAGGCCGCATCGACACTTTTAATGGGTATGTGGTTTCTTTTAACGGTAAAATCCAACAATTCCGGTTCTCCTTTTCGGTACACTTTTAAATCTACAAGCGTATTTATTGGCCCCTTCAATTTCTTTATAATCTCGTTATTGCTCAAATCTTTCCCAAAAATGGAATCGCCATTGGCCATGATAATTCTATCTCCACCAATAATTCCGGCTTTTTCACTGGGACCTCCTTCTATGGTTCTAATTACGGTAATGGTATCTTTATAGGTGTAAAAATTAATACCAATACCCACAAAATCCCCTTTCATATTATCTGCCACACGTTCCATATCTTCTTTTGGGATATATACGGAATGAGGATCGAGATTATTCAGGATCCCGTTTACGGTTACATCTACTATACTGTCTGTATTTACATCGTCTATATATTCGTAGTCTATATAGTCAATAAGCCTGTTAAGCTTGTCCTTTTTGCTGTTTTTGGTAAATAACCTGTCAGATGTATCAGAAAAATTTAATTTCCCTCCAATAAAAATGCCTGCTGCAATAGCAACACCTATTATAAGTGGTAAATATTTTTTCTTTAGTTTCATGTGTTGTTCATGTATTTGCTGTAACCTGAAAAAGCTTTAAAAGAAACGATGTGTTTACTGTTTTTTTAGGCACTTAAATCGTCTATCAAAACCAACTCAATACCTGCTTTTTCAAGAAACTCCAAGCCTGAATTGTCTTTATATGCTTCTTTGTATACAACCCTAACAATGCCTGCCTGATGTATCAATTTACTACATTCCTTACAAGGAGACAAGGTAATGTACAAGGTAGCACCTTTACAGGATTGTGTGGAAGAGGCTACTTTTAAAATGGCGTTGGCTTCTGCATGGAGCACATACCATTTGGTGTAACCTTCATCGTCTTCACAATAATTTTCAAAACCTGTAGGGGTGCCATTAAATCCATCGGAAATAATCATTCTATCCTTTACAATAATTGCGCCAACTTGTTTGCGTTCGCAATAAGAAAGTTTTCCCCATTCTTTGGCAATCCTTAAATAAGCTTTATCGTATTTACGTTGCTTGTGTTCTTTCATGTGTTTCACCAGGTGAAAATTTCATTTTTAATTATATACAACGAAGATAGCTTGTAAGTATTTTAATTACAACCAAGGAATTAAAGTTTTATGAAAACTTTAGGTAAAGTCACTGTTTTTTTAAGCTAAAAAATCGCTGCCCAAAATCATTGGGATAACCAATCCTACCACAATAGCAGAAATAACCATAATCCAATCGCGTTTGGAAAACCTGAACACAGTTTGCATGATATAGCCCAAAAAGAGAACCACGAACACGATGATTACTTGCGCTATTTCTATACCTAGGGCAAACTCGATAAGTGTCACCAATTTGTTGTCCGATTGCCCTACCAACATTCTAAACTCTCTGGCAAAGCCCAGTCCATGAACCAAACCAAAAAACAAGGTCGAGAAAAAAAGTACACCTACCTTTTCCTTTTGGGCTCCTTTTCCAGCTGTAAACACATTAAAAAGCGCAACAATTAAAATAGTGATTGGAATCAAGAACTCCACCAACTGTCCATTAACACTTACAACGTTGTAGGCTGCCAAAACCAAAGACAAGGTATGGCCCAAAGTGAACAATGTAACCAAAAGCAAAACGCGTTTCCAATCTTTAAAAAGATAAGGAACAGCCAATACAATTAAAAAAAGAACATGATCGTAGGCATTGATATCCAACACGTGATTGATGCCATATTCTACGTGGAACCAGAAATTATCAAACATTGTTTATTATCGTTTATTTGGGTAAAAATCCAAAGATACAATTTAAAATGAAACCTAAATATTCCTGCTTAAATTTAAAGGTTTTTTTGTGCAATTTAATTCTAACATCCTATTTATCTCCAAGGAGCAACACCTACAACCTGTTTTAAATACCTAACTATGAGCTTAAGCAATTTTTATCACCTGTAAAAACCTTCAAGTACATCTAGCCTTATCAAACACCCAAGTTTTATTAAAAAATAGGTCTTACATAGGTTTGGTCCACTTAAAGGATGTTACTTAGTTATGCCGTGCTTATGCCGTGGTTGTATCGTGCTTATGCCGTAGCTTACTTGTTGTTCATTCGTACTAACTATATGGACATCTTAAGGATGAAACACCAAATTGCACCTGAGATGCCAAGTACCTTTGATAGAAGAAAATGTAAAAAAATGGGTAAAAAAAAATCGCAACACATCAACTAGTAATATGTTGCGATTTAGAAAGTACTCGAGGTGGGAATCGAACCCACACTCCCGAAAGAACCGGATTTTGAATCCGGCGCGTCTACCAATTCCGCCACTCGAGCAAAGTAGACTGCAAAATTAGAAAATATTTTTCTACAAACAATTAAAAATAGTCCTATTTATGCTTTTGGAGTTGAAATAAATTCCTAAATTTGCACCTCGTTAAACAAAAAACGAATTAATTCGTTATAATACAATAGATTAACAATGCCAAACGTAAACACTGAAGCTAAAATTTTTACGTGTACACAAAGTAAAGAACTCGCTCTTAACATAGCAGATGCTTTTGGTGTGAGTTTGGGCAATGTCATAACCTCTACTTATAGTGATGGGGAATTTCAACCATCCTATGAAGAATCTATTAGAGGGACCCGTATTTTTATTATTGGTTCTACACATCCTGGCCCAGAAAATTTAATGGAAATGTTGTTAATGATTGATGCAGCCAAGCGTGCGTCTGCCAGACACATTACAGCCGTTTTACCTTATTTTGGTTGGGCAAGACAAGACCGCAAGGACAAACCCAGAGTGCCCATAGCTGCCAAATTGGTTGCTAAAATGCTGGAAGCAGCTGGAGCCACACGAATTATTACCATGGATTTACATGCTGATCAAATTCAAGGGTTTTTTGAAAAACCAGTTGATCACTTATTTGCATCAACCATCTTTTTGCCTTATTTACAAAGCTTAAATTTAAACAATTTAACCATTGCTTCTCCAGATATGGGAGGTTCCAAAAGAGCTTATGCCTATTCTAAAGCCCTAGAGAGCGATGTGGTGATTTGCTACAAACAGAGAGCAAAAGCCAATGTTATTTCACACATGGAATTGATAGGCGATGTCACTGGCAAAAATGTTGTTTTGGTAGACGATATGGTAGACACTGCCGGAACTTTGACAAAAGCTGCTGATGTCATGATGGAACGTGGTGCATTAAGTGTTAGAGCTATCTGTACCCATCCTATTTTGTCTGGAAATGCCTACCAAAAAATAGAAAATTCCAAACTGGAAGAATTGATCGTTACAGATTCTATTCCTCTAAAACAAAAAAGTAGCAAAATACGTGTTTTGAGCTGTGCGCAACTTTTTGCCGATGTCATGCACAATGTACATTACAACAAGTCCATAAGTTCAAAATTTATCATGTAAGACCCTTGCTATGGTCCCAAAGGGAATTATAGCCATAAGAATAAGAGAATATTAATAATAACTATATATTTAAACAATGAAATCAATTACAATCAACGGATCTCAAAGAGAAAGCGTAGGCAAAAAAGCAACAAAAGCTCTACGTAATGCTGGTCAGGTTCCTTGCGTATTATACGGAGGAGATAAACCAGTGCATTTTACTGCAGATGAATTAGCCTTCTCAAAACTGGTATATACGCCTAATGCGCATACAGTTGTGATTGCTCTAGAAAATGGTGATACCTTTAGTGCCATTATGCAGGACATTCAGTTTCACCCGGTAACCGAGAAAATTTTACACATCGATTTCTATCAATTATTTGAAGACAAACCTATTATGATGGAAATTCCTGTACATTTTGTGGGTAACTCCAAAGGTGTTAAAGCTGGTGGTGTATTGCGTAAAAACTCTCGTAGATTGAGAGTTAAGGCTTTACCTAAAAACTTGCCAGATTTTATAGAGGTAGATATTACACCTTTAAAAATTGGAAACAAACTTTATGTAACTGCTTTAGAAAACGATGCTTACAAAATCATGCATCCAGATAACACTGTTGTTTGTCAAATTAAACGTGCAAGAGCTGCAATGGCAATTGCTGCTGAAGAGGATGACGAAGAAACTGAAGGTGTTGAAGGAACTGAAGGAGGAGAAACTCCAGAAGTTGCAGCTGAGGCTCAAGAATAAACTTTAACAAGTTAAGTTATTTAAAAGCATCCTGAAATATCAGGATGCTTTTTTTTATTTTTGCACAAATTATACACATGTGTCACTTCTTAAAGAAATTATTCTATAAACAGACAGATTCTGTAAATATTGAAGAAACAAACAGCATGAAAAAATTTTTAATTGTAGGACTTGGGAACATAGGTGAAAAATATGCAAACACAAGGCATAACGTTGGGTTTAAAATATTGGACCATTTGGCCCATAAAGAAGGCTTAACTTTTGAAACCCAAAAATTAGGAGATATAACCACCTATAAATTTAAAGGAAGAACCTTTGTACTCCTCAAGCCCAATACCTATATGAACTTAAGTGGAAAAGCTGTGCTGTATTGGCTTACCAAAGAAAAAATAGCCTTGGAAAACCTCTTGGTAATAACCGACGATTTAAACCTGCCCTTTGGGAGCATTCGGTTAAAAACAAAAGGTAGCGATGGTGGGCATAATGGATTAAAGGACATTCAAACCAAATTAAACACGACCAATTACAACAGGTTTAGGTTTGGGATTAGCGACCAATTCAGTAAGGGATCACAGGTGGATTACGTATTAGGTGAATGGAGTGAAGACGAAAACAAAACCCTCCCGGAACGCTTGGATACATCTGTGGAATTAATAAAATCTTTTGGCACAGCTGGCGTAAACAATACCATGAATGCTTTTAATGGAAAATAAAAAAGGGAAGCTAAGTTGCTTCCCTTTTTACCATTAATCTTCAACTTATCATTCAATAATAATTTTTTGAATGGTTTGTCTTTCTCCGTCAAATACTTTTACCAAATACATGCCAGATTGCACATGGTTTAATTGTATGTCTTGTTTGAATTTAGTGGCACCTTCATACGTATTATTAAAAATGGCACGACCTCTGATGTCGTAAATTTCAACGCTAACATTCTTGCTGGAATTTGAGTTTAAAGCCACTGTAAACGACCCATTATTAGGGTTTGGGTAAATAGAGAAATCTTCAAAACCATATTCTGCAACAGACACCGTTGGTTGGGCACAAATTTCAATAGACCAGTTATTCAGAATTCCAGTTATTCCATCCCAATTATCGGTTACGGAAATCGTCCAATCTCCTGCACTATCCATTCCAGAAAACACATTTAATGGGGAAGATGGGCTATAATCACCTGTTGTTGCAGCACAATTAAATGCTGGAAATGCATCAGCAAAATGTACCACAATATTATCCTCACTATTACATTCCCTATTAAATACCGAAGTGGCAGTGGTTCCATTTGGATGGATAATTTCAATGATCAAATCGTTAATCCATGAATGAGAGACATCCACATTTCTGGTTACATAATCTATGGTTACAGAACCAGGAATATGTATGGTGTTTACAGCTGGAGGACCTGGATTGCCATTCCCTCCGGCTCCATCAGGAATAGCAATGTTTAAGTTTGCTGCAGATGTATAGGTAGTACAGGATGGACAAGCAGCGCCAGAAACCACTGTAATATAATCTGTAAGGGTTAAGGTATCTGTTCCATAAGAATTTGTAACCTGCAAAGTTACATCATAACTGCCATTTGCATTATAAGTGACTGTTGGGTTTTGGTCTGTGGAGGTTCCAGGGGTTCCTCCTTCAAAGGTCCAAGACCAAGACGTTCCAGCTGGTACTGTTTCATCTATAAAATTAACGGTATTATTAGTATCTAAACAAATGTTTTCATTGTCTGCACTAAAAGCTGCAACTGGAGGTCCAGGCAAAGCTGGCAAGGTATAGCCACAAGCAGACAATCCAGAATGAATGTCATTGATTTCAGAAGCTGTATAACCTAGGTTTACTGCTGCTTGATAAACTGCTACAGCTGCATCATTTTGATTGGAAGAACCATTGGTCATTCCCAAACCTTCATAAAAAATTTTATCCATACGCTGTTGTCCAATGTCATCCCAAACAGTCATTAAGCAACTGGCCCAGATTTGTCCATCTGTATGAATAGAGCCCGTTAACCCTCCTGGATATATAGCGCTATAATTGGTGATTCTTCCAGACCAACATTCATTATGTCCATCCCAATTGAAGACATAATTCCAAGCTGGATCGGCAGATGTCCAATATCCATTGGCCAGACTTACGCCTCTATTATAAGATTGAGCCACGTAATCGCCACTACCTTCACTTAATCCATCTACTTGCGACAAGCCTCCAGAGGTCACCCAATCATGCAAACCATGACCAAGTTCATGATGAATTACGTCGGAATCTTCAGCATCGTCCACACAGCCTTCCCCAAAAGCCAAACGTCCAGATCCAGAAGAATAATGAGAGTTGTCACTACCATTTAAGCCATGAGGATCAAACTGAACGCCTCCTGAATATTGATATGGCAGCACATTACACCCTAAATCATCATTTATATAACCCATTAAATAATCA
>SWCA01004814.1_pt1 | contig 24306 bp, 12 predicted proteins | sample 4692961 | NCBI WGS metagenome assembly SWCA01 (sample SAMN10267275, study PRJNA491770) | bioreactor metagenome | isolation source: DHS bioreactor inoculated with | place: Japan: off Shimokita Peninsula
TCCTGGTTTAGCCCTTCTGAAATATCTTCTGATGCGAGATTTCTGCTAAGCCTGTCTTCTGTTTTTATCAAGGGAATAGATTCTTGTAAACTGCGCCCTATATTTGAAAGCTTTACATCTTTTGATGCCTGAATACCATAGATCATCTCTTTTACAAGCCGTTTTTTGATTACCCCCAGGCCTTTAGAAATAGTTCCTGAAAATTTATTACATTGCATCTTGAACCGGTTCATTAATAAAGAATTTGCGTCCATAAGCGTCTTGAAGTTTTGGTCAACTGCCAAGTTCGCAAATTGGGCGCAATTTTTTTAAGGAATCTTTATTTTTTTAGTTTTCACTTCAAAATATCTTAGATGCCCTGATAGGACTGATGTTTGATTTATTATATGATGATTTTTAAGGAAACTCCAGTTTTTTTGATTTCCAAAGTTTTTTTTGGTTGAATATTTTTGAGTTTTGAAAAAATCCTATACTTTTGCCGCCACATCTACGGAGAGATGGCAGAGTGGTCGAATGCGGCGGTCTTGAAAACCGTTGATCTTCACGGATCCGGGGGTTCGAATCCCTCTCTCTCCGCCGAATCAAAGAGCTGTAAGCAACTTGCTTACAGCTCTTTTCGTTAACAGCCCTGTTGTTTTGCCATCCATTGCAACACGTAATAAACCATAAACACTGAGCCATGTTTGCCGAATCAAGAATGCGGAAACTCACCTAAGCGAGGTAAAAAAAGCTGCCGGAATGCCCCTGACAGCTCAAAAAATCACAGATCCAACTTCTGCTTTTTTCTTAATCAATCCGCGTTCTTTATACTTCTGAATGAATTTTTGATCCAACTCCTGCGAGTCTTGGTATTCTTCACGAAGCTCCCAGAGCTCTTTTTTCATTCTGCTGACCACATCGGCATAGGCCGGATCGTCAAAAACGTTGTTCAATTCGTAAGGATCGTTTTTTCGGTCATACAACTCCCATTCATCGACATCATAATAGAAGTGTGCCAATTTGTACTCGGTGGTAACAATGCCGTAGTGTCGCTTGACCATGTGAAAGCCCGGATATTCGTAATAATGATAATATACTGCATCACGATCCCACTGCGCGGTTTGGCCTGTCAACAATGGCATCAGACTTTCACCCTGCATGTCATTGGGCTGCGGCAATCCGGCAGCAGCCAAAAAGGTTTGCGCAAAATCGAGGTTTTGAACCATTTCATCCGAAACCGATCCTGCCTGTATTTTTTCCGGCCAGCGGATCAACAAGGGTGTTTTAAAAGACTCGTCATAAATAAACCGCTTGTCGAACCAACCATGCTCGCCCAGGTAAAAGCCTTGATCCGACGTGTAAACCACAATGGTATTTTCACTCAATCCGTTGGCATCCAAATAATCTAGAACGCGACCTACATTCTCATCAACCGAAGCGATGCAGCCCAGGTAATCCTGCATATAGCGCTGGTATTTCCACCGCATCAGGTCTTGGTCACTCATGTTTGGGTAAGCTTCTTTAAAAGCATCGTTTATAGGCTCATAAACGGAATCGTAAGCATCTTTCTGTTCCGGATTTAGCCGCCGGTACTTTTGCAGGAACACATTCTTTCCCCAGTCTGATGCCTCCTTGATCCCCAACTCATCCGCCACTTCAGGATAAATTTTGTTATCAGCCGAAATGGTCATATGATTTAGCAAGTTCATTTCAGCTTCTTTGGCAGCCGTTCCGCGCCCCTCGTAATCATCAAACAAGGTTTCGGGCTCGGGAAAAGTCTTCTGTGTAAATTCTCGGTAATGGCGCTCGGCCGGAATCCATTCGCGATGCGGCGCCTTATGCAGGTACATCAGCAAAAACGGCTTGTCTTTCTCTCTTCTGTTTCCAAGCCAGTCCAAGGTCAAATCGGTAATCACATCTGTTACATACCCTATAATGGTTGTGTCTCCCTTGCTAGTGCTGAAATCCGGATTATAATAGTCACCCTGATCCGGAAGAATCATAAACTCATCGAAGCCTTTGGGACTATTTCCGAAATGCAGTTTCCCAAACATGGCGGTTTGATAGCCTGCCTTTTGGAACAACTGGGGAAAAGTCACGTTGGTCGTATCGAAAGGGAAAACATTGTCAATTTTACCGTGAATGTGCGCATGCTTTCCGGTGAGTATCGTTGCCCGCGACGGCGCGCAAATGGAGTTGGTTACGCAAGCGTTTGTAAACAGCATGCCTTCTTTGGCCAGCCGATCAATATTTGGTGTTTCAATCAGGTGATTGCTATAGGCACTGATGGCTTGACAGGCGTGATCATCGCTCATAATAAACACAATATTGGGTCGGCTGGAATCGGGTTCTGCCGGCTTGCATGCAGCGGCAAGTCCCAAGGCCCCCAAGCCCACGATTGCCATCGTTTTCAGCATATTTTTTTCTCGTCCCATTGTAATTTGCTTTAGTTCCTACCTTCTTATTCCACCAAGACAAACTCTTTTACATTGGAAGCATTGGAACTTCCACCAACAAAGATGCGAAACTGTCCCAACTCAGTTACCCGCCCCAGATTAAAATTATAGAAGGCAAGATCGTCAACGCTTAAATTGAAGCTAATGGTTTTCGTTTCACCTTTTTTCAGCAACACTTTTTTAAAGCCTTTCAGTTCTTTCACAGGTCGGGTAACCGAAGCGACCAAATCGGCTACATAAAGTTGAACTACTTCCTCGCCATCAAAATCTCCTGTATTGGTCAAATCAATGCGCACTTCCAGCATTTCATCCTTCGTTATTTCAGGCTTACTCAGTTTCAAATTCTTATATTCAAAAGTGGTATAACTTAAGCCATAACCAAAGGGAAACAAAGGGCTGTTGGGAACATCCAGGTAGTTAGATTTAAACTTGGCAAACTCGTCGCCATCCTGTGGGCGGCCAGTCATCCGATGGTTGTAATAAATAGGTACCTGCCCAACATTTCGCGGGAAGGTCATTGTCAGCTTCCCTGAAGGGTTATAGTCTCCGAACAGCACATCGGCAATGGCATGACCGGCTTCAACACCTGGATGCCAGGTTTGCAGCATCGCGGAGGCCAGCTCATTTTCCTCAACCAAAGCCAACGGGCGGCCGCTCATAGCGACCAACACCAGCGGCTTGCCGGTTTGCGCCAAGGCTCTGACGAGTTTCTTCTGACACTCAGGAAGCAATAAATTGGTCCGGTTGCCCGATTCGCCAGTCATTTCAGTTGCTTCGCCAATCACCACCACAATCACGTCGGCTTTAGCAGAAACCGCCAGCGCTTCTCTCAGCATCGCACTCGGCGAGCGTTCATCAATCTCGATTCGGGGTCCAAATACATTTACTTTTTCAGCAAACTCCGGGTCATCTGAAATATTAGCGCCTTTGGCGTACAAAATCGTTACGCCTGCACCGGCTACATTTTTCATTCCCGCCAAAACCGGGACCGAAAGCTGTGGATCACCGGTGGGTGCCCAGGTTCCCAGCATGTTGTTCTTGTTATCAGCCAGCGGCCCCACCAAAGCAATCGTTCCCGACTTCTTCAACGGCAGAACCTGTTGATCATTTTTCAATAACACAAATGAATGAGCAGCAGCTTCGCGTGCCAGCTTGCGATTTTCTGCCGTCAAAATATCCCTCTCCGGACGGGAACTGTCTACATAGCGAAACGGGTCATCAAACAATCCGAGCTTGTATTTGGCTTCAAGCACGCGACGGCAGGCGGTATTGATATCTTGTTCGCTCACTTTTCCTTCTTCCAGCGATTGCTCCAGAGTGGTCAGAAATCCTTCACCTACCATGTCCATATCCAAGCCGGCTTTCAGCGCCAGGGCTGAAACGGCCTGTAAATCTCCCAATCCGTGAGCAATCATTTCATTCACCGAAGTGTAATCGGAAACCACAAAACCGTCGAACCCCCACTGTTCGCGCAAAATATCAGTCAGCAACCATCTGTTTCCTGAAGCCGGGATTCCATCAACATCATTAAACGACGACATGACACAGCCCACACCGGCATCGACTGCGGCCTTGTATGGCGGTAAATAGTCGTTAAACATCCTCTGACGGCTCATGTCCACCGTGTTGTAATCGCGTCCGGCTTCAGAACCGCCATACAAAGCCATGTGCTTCACCGTTGCCATCATGGTCGACGGACTGCTCAAATCATCTTGCTGGTAGCCGCGAACCATCGCCTGGGCCACTTTTGAACCCAGATATGCATCTTCGCCAGCTCCTTCGGCCACCCGTCCCCAGCGCGGGTCACGGGCGATGTCGACCATGGGCGAAAAATTCCAGAAAATCCCGTCGGCTGTGGCCTCTTTGGCTGCCATTTGAGCTGTTCTCTCAATCAAATCGAGGTCCCAACTGCCCGACAATCCCAGTGGAATTGGGAAGGTCGTTTTATAGCCATGAATCACATCCGAGCCGAAAAGCATAGGAATGCCGAGACGGCTTTCCTCAACAGCCAGCTTCTGTGCCTGCCGGACCTTATCGGGGCCTGAAACACCAAAGATACCACCGACTTTGCCGGCCTTTATATTCTCTTCAACACCGGTACTCACCACCGAGCCGGTTGGAATCCCCCCACCGGGAGTAATCAAATTCAGCTGACCGATTTTTTCTTCAATCGTCATCTCTCCCATTAGTTCATTAACAAACGAATCCATATCGGATTGTTCGGCCTGTTCCTGACAGGAAATCATCAGGATTACTGCCACGAACACATACATCAACTTCTTCATGATCACTTATTTTAGTCTACTTTAATAATTTTCGATTTTCCAGAAATACCATTTTCATTGAACGCCTCGATGGAAAAATAATAGCGTGTATCCCGGTCCAGGCAGCGCATAAAATGTTCATTGACTTCATAAAGCAGCCATGACTGGTACAGTTTATCAGGAGCAATTCCCCAACGAATGTTATACCCCTGAGCATCCGCTACGGCTTCCCATGAAAAGGAAACATCCCTGCGGTCTTCTTCTCGTTTTACAGTGAAGCCTTTAACCTCTGTCGGTTTTTCACCCAGGCCTGTTCCAAACACCCTGATTTCGGACAAGGCTAAGTTTTTGCCAGGAACGTCCACGTTCTCGTATCGGATAAATTTTGCTTGAACAGGCTGATTGAGGACGATATAGGCATTGGGAGAATCTTTATAACTTTCACGCCGGTCAACAACAGTTTGCCAGTTTATGCCATCGTCTGACACATCAAGAGAAAAACGATGCCGCAAACCTTCGGTGCGGGTATAAATGCCCGACTCGTGATCGTGATAATTCAATTGAAAAGCGTGAATCGTTCCCGGATTCAGCAGTTCAATTTTCACCCATTGCTGATCGTCGTTGGCCGCTGCCACCCAATATGATTTCGGACTTTCATCGGTTAGCACATCCGAAACAACTTCACCATCGCTGTTTTCTACCAGTGGCATTGCTGTCATTTCAGATTCATCATCCCCCGAAGTGCTTTTTCTGATCTGCATTAATGCCGAAGAAACGGTCGTTTTTCCCTTATACGACAGCAACATCCAACCACAATGCTCACCCGGATTTGTTGGATGGCCAGGACCAAATCGCGGATAATCGCCGTAATGCGTATTCGAGTACATTAGACCATCTTCGTCAAAGTAGATAGGGAACATGCAAAGACGACGTTCCCATTGTGAATTGGAAGCCAAAGCCATGGTTGCAAAATGCCAGTACTGTCCGTTCTTTTGCTTCATCGTCATGCCATGTCCAGCCCCATTTGTAAAACCACCCGGCTTAAAACTCATCGGATTATTTTTCATGTAGGTGAAAGGCCCCAGCGGCGAATCACCAATATAAACGCCGTCGCCATAGACATTGAATTGGGTTCCTGGCGCAGCATACTGCAAATAGTATTTCCCATTGTGTTTGGTCATTGATGCGCCTTCCATATACCCTTCTTTCAAAGTTGGATGGAAATTATTCTCGCCAAATCGCTCCCATCCATGTTCTTCCTCTACCAAATTGATCAGGTCCTTTTGAGCTCCGGTTTCCAGCATCCGGTTATCTTTGTTCAACTCCTTAACTCTTATGGGATGTACGTTTGACGATCCCCAATACAAATAAGCCTTCCCGTCATCATCGATAAATAACTCCGAATCCTGAATATTGTAAGTAATCGAAGCTGTCGGCGTCCATTTCCCGCTTTTGGGGTCGTCCGAATAAAGAATACTCCCGTAACCAGCCGGATCGCCGGCAAAGTAAATAACCGAATCTTTGTAATTGAAGGCGGTAGGCGCATTGCAGCCTTCGAAAAACCACTGAGCCGGCTTGATAAAATCCCAGTTCACCAAATCGGCGGATCGCCAATACCCAAACGAGCGGGTAACAAACAGGTAGTATTCGCCACGAAATTCAACGACCGCCGGATCAGCACCTGAACGGTATGAAATATTCCGGCTTGAATTGTAAACCATGTAGGTATAGTCAATATCCAGAGGGTTACAATAGGTAGTTGACTGAACTAGCTGCGCCAGCGCCGATTGGGTAAAAACAAAACTAGCCATCATCAAAATCAGTGTAAAAAAATGCTGTTGTTTCATCTGTTTAGCTTTTGGAATGATCATGCATTCCCGTTATTTTCTATTGCTGAATAATTAGTTTCCCTTGAAATAGCCTCTTCCCATTGCTTAATCGAAGCAAGTAAACTCCGTTCTTCAAATCAGTGCAGTCAAAGACTGCTTCTGAACCCATCCATGTCAAATTTTCGATACGAACCAACCGACCATCCAACGAGAAACATTCTAAATTAACCGGTGTATTTCTACTGAACGCTGAAAGATCAAGATACACTTTCCCAGAACCCGGATTCGGGAAAAGGCTCAATTCCTGGTGCTTTTTCAGATCATTGCTGGCGGTAGCAAACTGGTACTGAAACCCAAGCTTATCTAAGCCGGCCTTTACATCGGTATCTTTCATCACCTGGTTCCACAACAATCCCGTCCGGTAGTTTTCGATCATCACCACGATAGGTCCCTGATCGATTCCGATATAAGCTTCCTGAACCCAATCCCGATCATCATTAAAAGCATCGTACGGCCCATATTTTCCAAAGAGTTCCTGGCCGCGTTCACGATAAAAATATTTTAATGCCTGCATGGATTCCGTTGGCGTGTAAGGCATGCTGGCCAAGGCCGCTGTCGGGCTAATGGTGCCATTGTCATTGGTCACCGGCTGATGGGCCGTGTAACCATCCGGACTGTCACTGGCTGTCAAGCCCCAACATTTACTGCTATAGTTGATGTGTCCCTGCGGATTTTGCACCGCGTACGCATAATGAATCCTGGCCGTATTTACGTGTTCCTGCCCATAGTCGGCATACTGGTCCTTCAACCCGTTTGGATTGATCCCGAGGTGGCTGTAATGAATCCAGAAAAGCGGGCCGCCATAGTTGGGCGACAATCTGATTTCGTAATTGTAATACGTTCGTGGATTGATCATATTTCCATTCCTGGCCCATCCTTCATCATAAACCGCTTTGGCAATGCCATGGGTGGGAGAAGCAGCGCCCATCACATAGGTCACCAGACATTCATTCCAACCGGTTACCTTCATGTTTTTCTGAAAATCAATCGTGGGCGACCAATGCCAGTAGAGCACATTTTGATCACCATTTCGATACCAATTCCAGTCAATTTCTTTCCACAGAGCATCAGCTTGCTCCCGGATTTGCAAAGATTTTTCATCCGAACCCGTGAAATAGTTTTTCAAGGCAATCAGACCTTGCGCAACAAAAGAAGTTTCCACCAGGTCGCCCCCGTCATCATCGGGCGAAAATGGCTGGGTGCGATACGTATCAGCATTGTACCAATGAGACCATGCTCCGTGATGCCGGTCGCAGTTGGCTAGAAATTCAAGGATCTTCAAAATTCGGTCTTTCACCGCCTCCTTCGGACGGTACTCCCGCTCGTGTGCCACAATCATGGCCATCAGCCCCATGCCGGTTGCTCCCGAAGCAGCTGTGCGGCCAATGCCGTTCGAGCGCTCCAGCGCCATGCCTGTTGCCTGGTGCGCCCCATCCCAAAAGTAATTGAAGCTGTATTCCTGAACCATATCCAGCAATTCGTCATCGGTAAAATCGCGGATCGTTGCCGTTGCTTCGGTGGCAGCGGATTCACTTTGTTGCAAAGCAGTCACGATCCGGTAAGTTACTGTGTTGTTTTTCCCCGCCTCCGGCACAAAGTCGAGGTAGAAATTGGCCGTTGTTTCGGTGCGCAGCTCAAACGACTGCCCACCGTCAAACGAAGCATAAATACGGTAAGTCAAGCCATCAGCAGGGTGGCTCCAACTCAGGTGGGCATGACTGTCGTAACCTACAGCCGAAAGTTCCTCAACAACAGGAATTTCATCCAGCGCTTTGAAGGCGCTCAGTTCATCAATCAAAATTAAGCGCGAACTGTTATCCGATTCGGATTGATTGAAGATGACCGCCTTGGTTTGAGAAAAATCCAGCGCTTCATTTTCATCAAAAATAATCTGCAGCGGACATACAACGCGCGTCCATACCCCTGCAGGAATGGGTTCATTGTAATCTACCAACGCATAAAGCGTCGTATTCACATCGCCCGAACCACTGCTATTCACACCGCGAAAACCAATCAACGGCAAGGCTGTGTTGGGCAGTTCGGTTTCCGTGAAAACATAGAATGAAAGGGAATCGAGTCCCGAGAGATCGGCTGTAACCCATCCTGCCCGGTAAATGGATGCCCGCCAGTTACCATTTTCGGCCGAGGTGTAGTTGAATTTTAGTGAAGTAGTTCCCTTAAATGCCGTGGTCGAACAAGGAACCTTATCGTTATACTGTGGCGCGCCCGGCGGATAGGTGTGTTCGAACGTACTTTCGCCCAAGCTGTTTAAGTCAACCACCCCTTGGTCGTAATAGGAGCTGGCAGTGCCTTCAGTAAAAAACGACACTTCCTGGCTCCTTCCAAAAAATGAAAGCAAAACCAGTGAAACAGCCAATAGGCCTATTTTATATTCCGAACTTTCCATTTCAACCTTCTGCATCTAACAAGTCGACTCAATTTCTCTCACTTTCACACCCTCTCACCCTCACACCATCTTTCCATTATAATTCCTTTATCCAAATATTCCGGAACTGCACCAGGCTGGAAGCACCCTGCAATTTTCCTGTTTTGGGGTTGATTCCGCCATGATGTTGAAAACCGATGGGGCCAGTCTTGTCCAGACCAGGATACAAGGCATTATCAATCACTGTAATCCCGTTATGAACAGTGGTAATGCGATCTCCAACGATGGTGATATCAAAGGCATTCCACTGTCCGACAGGCTGGTCGGCGTTTTCCTTGGGCACTGCTGCTGCCCGCACTTCAGCCGGAAGCGACTGGTCGTTCCGCACGGACCACAGCTCGCCCGATCCCACGGACCAGCACCAGAGATTGGCTTGGCCAACACCTTTCAGCAAAATTCCTGAGTCGGAGTTTGGCCCCAGCGGTTCAACAATTTGACCGTTCTCATCGCGCAAATATTCGCCACTTGGCAAAATGGTTGGCAGCGGAAACAGGTGATCGCCATAACCTTTAAACCGCCACTCTACATGCAGTTTAAAGTCTTTGTATTCTTTTTCCGACCATAGGTTTTTATCGCCGGAGGCTTCGGAGCGTGCATCGTAGTCGATCACGCCATCAATCACTGACCAGTGCCCGTTATCACCGTCCGGTGTTTTCCAACCGGTCAAATCTTTGCCATTAAATAACTCCGTGAACCCTTCGGCCTCGAACAGTGCCTTGCCCTGCGCAAACGAAGCAGCGGAAAAAATAAACAGGAGAAAACCTACCAATATGATTTTAATATTTTTCATCTCATTCCAATTGTTAGTTTCTAAAGTATTCGATTAAAAAGTCTCAGTTGGCAGTAGCTCACTGAACACTGAGTCTGAGACTGAAAACTTTTTATTTTAGTTCCCAGCCTTCGCGGTAAACGCGCGACAAAAACTGGTTCGCTTCAAGCAGGTTCGTCACCTTCATCTGCTGGTTATCCCATTCCAGTCGATCATCCATCCGGATGGCCAGATTGCCCAGGCAAATGGCTTCGGCCACCGTTTGCACCTCTTCAAAACTTCCCCGCGAAGGCCTTCCTCCCTGAAAAGAGCGGATCATTTCCGACGTTTGATCCATCAATTCCACGTCCGGAACGTCAATTGCTGAAGCGGCTCCTTCATCCTTCACCTCCAATAAAACCGCGTTTCCGTAGCCATAATCGGTTAGTATGGTGCCCTGTTCACCAACGAATATCACTCCATCCTGCGGCATTTTAAGACCTTTCTTTGCCAATGCTTTGGGGGTTGGCGGTTTGATGCCGCCTTCATACCAAAATACATCCATCATTTTGTTCTTCCCGTTGACCGGCACTTGCCAATACAGAGTTGCGGCATGTGGATAACTGATGTCATTCTGCACCCAGCCACTTTTGAAGTCTTTGATCTCGCAAGTGAAACTCTTCGCCCCTTCGGCCAAAACAGGCATCCCAAGATTCAAGATTCGCCAATCTTTCCAAAACCCGTAATAGCCCATGTCTGCCAGGCATCCGGCTCCAAACTCATACCATCCCCGAAACGCGGTGTGCGTGTAGTCAGGTGAATAAGGTCGGTCAGTTGATGGCCCCAGCCAAAGTTGCCAGTCAAACCCATCGGGAATAGGCTTTTCCTCCGGCAAGTATGGAGAACCCTGCGGCCACATCGGGCGGTTGGTCCAGCGATGCAGGGCCTTAACTTCACCAATGACGTCGCTTTCAATCCAGGCTTTCAGCTGATACAATTCCGCAGGATCCTGAAAAGCGAAGCATTGGGTAGCCAACCCGGTTTCTTTTGCCTTGTTACATGTCAGGCGGGCTTCATGCATAAAATTACCGATCGGTTTATGCGTGGCTACGTGCAGGTTCTTCTCCATGGCAGCCAATGCGATGGTCGCGTGCAAATGGTCGGGTGTCATGATAAAAACAGCATCTAACCCGCTTTCCTTCTCTAGTTGCTCCCGGAAATCGGCATAAGTCGTGCATCCTTTGCCGTTACTTCTTCCGCCCTTTTTTTTGTAAAAGGCATCAATGTGTTTCTTTCCGATTTCCCGTCCGCCCGGAGCACCTCTCGTCTCGCCCGTTGGCCGCCCCCACAGCGGATAATCGTAGCTTTCGCGGTTGGGATCGCACACGGAAATAAACTGAAGCTCGTCTCGCTCCAGCCAGTCGGGCAATTGCTTTAACGCCTGCGTGCCGGAACCAATCAGGGCCACATTGACCTTATCGTTGGGGGCTGTTCGCCCGGATCCTCCCAGGACATGCGCCGGAATAATACTGAATCCCAAGCCAGTTACCGCTGTTTGCGAAATAAACTTTCGTCGGTTCAAGTGATTTTTTTGTGCCATTTCATTCATTTTAGGTTTATGATTCGTTATTGCTTGAAATTTCCAGCACGCCTTCGCTTCAACCTTCTCCCCTAACCGGAAGAATCAGAGAACTGATTGGTTAATTAATCTCGGGACTGCTAAATCCCAGTTTTTTCAGCCCCTTTCTGACATCCTCGTTTCTCATGAACAGATCCCAGAGCAAGCCACTACGGTAATTTTCAATCATCACCGGAATTGGTCCCTGGTCGATGGCCAGGTAGCGAGGCAAATACCAATTGTTTGAATGGCTGTACGCATCATAGGGTCCATAGGATCCAATGAGCGAATCGGCTTCGGTGTAGAGGTAACGCAAGAACTGCATCGACTCCTGGGGTGTATAAGGAAACGATGACAAAGCAGCGGTGGGTGAAATAACACCCAAATCAGCGTCGCCGGGATGATGGCCGGCATAGCCGCGCATGGAATAGCTGGAAGTCAGGCCCCACTGGTTTTCGCCATAGCCTTCATGACCTTTGGGATTATCCAGCGCATACTCGTAGTGCATCAACGCATGGTTTTGGTTCAACTTCCAATAGTCGGCATACTGATCGGCCAAGCCTTTGGGATTCAAACCCAGGTAGGAGTAGTGCGCCCAAAACAGCGGCCCGGTCGGATCATCGTTGTGCTCATAAAAATTAAGGACAGAGCTCATGCCATAGTAAATGGTGTCTTCAGCGATTTTGCCGTCCTTCGCCCAGCCCTTATGGTACACCCTGGCATCAATGGGATGTGTGGGCGATGAAGCCGCTAGCACATACATGATCAGGCACTCATTGTAACCACCAACCGGGAAGTTCATTTCCCAACCGTAGTTAGGCGACCAGTGCCAGTAAAGTACATCTTCGCCTTTTGTGTACCAATCCCATTCGACTTCTTCCCACAATTGATTAATGTCGGCAACCAGTTGTTGTTCCTCTGTATTGCCATCCTTGAAGTATTCGGCCACGGTTAGCAAGCCCTGAATCATAAAGGCTGTTTCCACCAGGTCGCCACCATCGTCTTTTTTGCTGAAGGGCTTCACCTTACCTGTTTTTCCGTTGAGCCAGTGCGGCCAGGCACCATGAAAACGATCGGCCTTCGCCAGGAAATCAACAATGGTTTGGTAACGGGCCAGCGCCTGTTCGCGCGTAATGTAGCCGCGCTCGATGCCAACCAAAATGGCCATCACGCCAAAACCTGAACCGCCAAGGGTAATTACATCCTGATCGTTTTGAGGATAAACGCCATCCAAGTGGATCCGCTCGCGTGCCATGCCGGAGTTGGGTTCGGCAGCGTCCCAAAAATATTGGAAGGTTTGATATTGAATCGTATCGAGCAATTCGTTATCGCTTAAGCCTGCCCACTTAATTTCTGCTTGCCGATCACTGTCTTGTTTTGGATTTGAGCACGCCAGCGCATATAAAACCAACGGCCCCACCAGCATCAAAATCACCGGACTATATTTTCTTTTCCTCATCACTAAAATGATTAGTTGTCAAGTTAAAGGCTGCCCGGATACTTTCCAAGCAGCCTTTTCTATAAAAACCTAACTAAATTTTACACTTTATCTACTTAACTCCCCATGACTGACTTGACTTCTGCTTGGGTAAGCGCTTTATTAAACAGGCGCAACTCATCAAGTGAACTATGATCCGACCAGTGATTCCATTCCGTAAATCTGGGGGCGCCAGACATGATAGAAAGGATATCGCAACCGGTCCAGTCTACACCAGTAAAAGGCACTTGTTTGACCACTTCTCCATTGATATAAACGATACACTCCGCAGCAGATATAGTGAAGGCCAAATGTATCCACCCTGTTACTGTAGACGGGTTGATTGAAGCTGCGGCCCCTCCGTCAACCCAAGTATCAGCCGTCCCATTCCCCACGTTAAGCTTGAATGTTTGGTTCGTGGTATTTCCCTCGCGGAAGAACCTAAAACCGTTTTTTCGATTATTTGGAGTTAGGGGCAAAAGTGGATCTGGCGGCCCTATGACTAGAATACCGGCACGATGAGGCTCTTCATCTAATTTAATTTTGTACCAAAATGCGGCACTGAACTCATCGCCCAACAAATTTTCGGTTGGATAAGTCAGGTAGGCATCTTCCGCTCCGCTATAGGCCTGCCTTGACTTACCGGCTGCGAATCCAGGCTCTCCCACAACTGTGGCTTCCGTTTCACTGAGAAGCTCCATATACAATCCGCCTTCAAAGGGCATGTAGAAGATTTCACCATCATATTTGGCCACATACTTGTTACTTACCTCAAAGGTTAAGCTTTCTATGGTTTCCTTCCCCGAAAGATCCGTTGCCTTAAGCTGTACTGTATGTTCTCCCAAAGCAACATCCTCCTGCATAACAGTGCTAAGAAACCTGCGATAGTCCTTAAAGTCATTGTATGACCCCAATTCGTTTCCGTCGAATGAGAGCACGACCGAGGCAACTTCAATATCATCGGTTACCTCAAACTCGATCTCCAGATCAGTTTCTACATCCGTAAAGGGGATAATTACATCTTCTGTAGGATTTTTCAAGGTCACAATCGGAGCTTCCTTGTCTTCGCCCGGGTCGACAGGAGTAATTGGATCGATACCATCGTTACACGCAGTTGCAAAAAAGACAGCGAAAACGATCAATAATATATGTTTGAATATTTTCATTTTGTTCAAGTTTTAGTGATGCTAAAAATTACTCTTGAGTACCACCCAGAATTGGTAGTTGGTCAACCTGGTTTTGCGGATATGGCAGGTAGGTCAGATCCGCCGAAAAAGTTCTGCCATCATAGTTTAACTCGCTGTACCTTTCTAGCCGGATCATGTCGTAGTAGCGAATTCCCCATTCCATGGCCAGTTCTGCGAATTTTTCATTCATTACCTGGTCCAATGTTACCCCGGATAACGCAGATAAGCCTGCACGCGATCTCACTGCATTCACTGCAGCATCAGCCGTCATAGCCGAGCTGGTTGCTCCTTGAACAAGCGCTTCGGCATGCATCAGCAAAATTTCGGCATAACGAATACCAATTAAGTTTTTATTTGTCCCATACCCTGTACGGCCAGGAGTTAACTGATTGGATGGCAGATAGTGTTTACCACTGGCAAACATGGCGCGGGCGTAGTCATTAATGACATCACCTGATGGCGTGGTATTCGAAATCCAATCCGGCAGTGTTGTATAATTCGGATCTTTCTTGATCTCATCAATCCCCCGGTTTGTAAACAACACACTTGTTTCCAAACGTGTTCTCTCACCGCGGTCCAACATGAACTTGATCCACTTCAGGCTAGGCTCATAAAATCCCCAGCCACTGCCAGCGCCGGTCACTGCCGGAGTCCACTCTTGAGGCCCGAAAAATGCGAATAGATACGTTATTGCGTCACCCGAACCTTGTCCAAAATCGGAGTATTGAAACTCCAGCAAATTCTCGTTACTTAATTTACCGGGAATCTTGAACAGGTTGTAATAATCTGATTCCAAGCTGAATTTTCCAGAACTGATAATTTGCGACGTAGCATCAGCAACAGCTTGGTAATTCTTCAGTTCAAGATTGGCCAAGGATTTCATCGCCAGCGCGGTGTAGCGCGTAACACCTCCGCGAAGATCAGTACGCTCATTGGGACGCAAATCCGGCAAATTAGGAATAGCGACATCCATTTGATCCGAAATAAACTGCATCACCTCTTGTTTTGTCGACAGTTCGGCCAGTAACAAGTCGGCCGGATCGGGAGAGGGAGGAACAAACACATCGCCCCAAACCCGGGCTACCTGAAACAGCAAGAAGGCTTGCATGGTCCGGGCTTCGGCAATGTACTGATCGGCCGTAGCCGCACTGGCCCCGTTTTCCTTGTAAAGTTCAAACTCAATGATTGCCGATTCAGCCGCGTAAATATCGGTATACAATTCTTCCCAAGAGGTATTATACATCCAATAATCCTTGTTGTACCGAAACATATCGGTCTCCGCAAAATCCTGCTGATCCCCTAGTCCTCCGTGGTTTACGTCATCGCCTCGAACTGAGATAAGGGGGAAATTTGACCAACCACGAGAGTAGAATGACGAGTAAACACCCACAAGAGGCGAAATCATATTACCACTCTCTGTATAATCTGTTTCTTCGGTAAATGTTCGGTTTTCGGCTGGCTCATCAAGTAAGTCGTGACAGGCTGTAAAAGCCAGAAGCATAACAAAAGCAATAAGGAGCCTAATTGAAAAATATATTCGTTTCATAATTCTACGTTTTTAATCCATTAAAATTTGACATTCAACCCAACAGTGTAAACTCCGGGAATAGGATAGGTTTGCCTGTCGATTCCATTTGCCACTTCGGGATTGAATCCATTGTACTTGAACAACGTAATTGGGCGCTCGGCAGTAAAGGAGATTCGGGCATCGGGCATCATGGCACCCATGATCTCTTTCCCTGTAAGGTTGTATGCCAATTGGATGTTTTGTATCCGGAAGAATGAACCATCCTCCACCAAATACTCGCTCATGCTCTGGTTCCAACCTTTCCGCAAGCCTTTTGATGATGGGTATTCATTGGAAGTTCCTTCTCCATGCCAACGATTTTTGGCCAGATCGGCATCCATATTCAGATCGGAAGTCCAGATAACTTCACCTCGTTTACGGTTCAGGATTTTATTTCCAGCCTGTCCCGCTATGTTGGTTGAAAACTCCAGATTTTTGTAGGTGATTCCCAGGTTGGCACCGTACATGAATGATGGAAAGTATGAGCCCAACACCACACGGTCATCACCATCAATGTCATTGTCATCGTCTTGGTCGCGATATTTTAGATCGCCGGGTTCCAGGTTGTTCGCCACGGCAATCGGATCTGCCTGAATTTCGGCATCGTTCTGATAGACGCCAACTACCTCATAGCCGAAGAAAGCCAACAGCGGCTCTCCAATCATCGAACGTTGACGGAATTCTGCTGATCCTCCATCAATATATTCTTGTCCAAAAAGATCACGAACCTCATTTTTCAAAGTCGAGATATTCGCCCCAACCGAGTAACTAAAATCCGGCGAGACCTGATTGCTCCAGTTCAAAGCCATTTCAAAGCCTTGGTTTCGAATGATGCCAACATTACGAAGCACATTGCCACCAACGGAAGGAATACTCACATTGATCGCTGCATTTTTGGTGTCGCGAAGATAGTAGTCCAGTTCAACGGATAATCGACTATCAAACAGTCGGGAAGTAATTCCCACATTGAATTCTTCGGTGACCTCCCATTCCAAATAAGAGAAGGTGCTAGAAGTAGTCGTGCCAGCAACAGGCTGATCATTGATTGCTGCAGTTACAAGCGCTGTCGTCCGCGCTCCGTCACTCGCCCGTATTTTATCATTCCCCAGCTCACCCCAGCTGGCACGCAGCTTTAAGAAATCAACAGCCGGAACATTCAAAAAATCTTCTTCTGAGATGACCCACCCGGCACCAACCGTGGGGAAGTAGCCCCATTTTTCCTGATATTTTGAACTACCGTCAGCACGCATGGTTCCATACACCAGATACCGGTCATCGTAATTATAGGAAACTCTACCGAAATAAGACATCCCATACTGCCTACTTCCATCATCACGAACCAGCCGATTATTGTCGCCATCGACCACAACAATTTCGTCGGCCTGGTCAAGATACCACGACTCTTCATTCTCATACGGGAAATTCAGGCCCCTGGCAGTCAACATATCCCAAGCTTCGTCCCGGAATGACACCCCCCCCATCACAGTTAAGCTATGCACATCGAACTGATCCGTGTAGGTCAGTACGTTATCCCATATCTGGTTCGAATAGGTTTCTGCCTTTTTGGTGATGCCGGAATTCTCGCGCTGAAATCCATCGCTAAAATAATAAGGCAACTGTACGTTCCGCTCGTCAAGCGTTGTAAAACTATGATTGTAAGTCGTTTTGAAATCCAATTTATTGGGAATCAAATGAAACTGGGCATAAAAGTTAGCCAGCATCTTTCGAATCTTCAGCCGATTATTGTTAAACTCCAGGCTTGGCATGGGGTTTTGCCCACTGCGATAGCCGAGGTGTTGGGCGCTGGCATAGTTTATAGGCCAAGCGGCTGTATTGGCCTCATCGTAAATGGGTAAGATTGGAACGGCCCAATAGGCTAAACTCCAGGCATCAGCTGACTGTCCATACTTCAAGGCATTGCTGAAAATCATATTTCCACCAATGGTCAGCCAGTCGGACGCTTTGTAATCAATCTTTGAACGCAAATTGAAGCGCTCGTATTCATTTTTCATATCCAAAATCCCTTCCTGACCAAAGTAGCTCGTACCAATGGAGTATGAAGCATCTTCACCACCACCGGATACACTAATACTGTGATTTTGGATGGGAGCTACACGCATGATTTCATCATACCAATCGGTATTCACATCTGGTACATTCGGGTTGATCCGGCTTCTGCCATAACGCTGCATTGCTCTTTCTATTTTCTCAATATCAGGCACCGATCCTGATTCCGTAGTCATGGTCGTAAACTGTTCTGCATTGGCCATCTTCACAACGTTCTGTGCCACCTGCACACCGTAGTAACCATCGTAAACCACCTGGGCCTTTTGATTATTTCTTCCCGATTTGGTCTCGATCAGCACAACTCCGTTCGCTGCGCGGACACCATAAATCGCGGCTGCCGAAGCATCTTTCAAAACAGAAATGGAAGCAATGTCTGCTGTATTTAAAAAGTCGATGTTGTCGAAAAACATACCATCAACCACATAAAGTGGTGCTTCGTTGTTGCTTCCCGGGTATGAACCAATCCCCCTAACTCGGATCGTTGGTGAATCACCCGGCGCACCGCTGCTGACAACTTGCATACCGGCAACCTTACCCTGCAAAGTCTGCATGGCCTGTCCAGAAGGCGATTTCGCAATTTCTTCGGAATTGACCGTCGAAATCGATGAAGTCAGGTCTTTGACTTTTAATTGTCCATAACCAACTACAACCACCTCGTCAACCAGCTCGGTCGATTGCTCCAACTGTACATTAATCGTCGTGCGATTATTGACAGCAACTTCCTGACTGGCCAAGCCAACAAAACTAAAAACCAGGACATCATCGCCTGCTGCCTGAATGGTATAGTTCCCGTCAAAATCTGTGATTGTTCCAGAAGTGGTCCCCTGGATAATGATACTAGCCCCAGGAATCGGTTCTCCGGTTTCGGATTCAGTTACTGTTCCTGTTATCGCTGTTTGTTGCGAGAAAACCACAGTAACCGAAAAAATCAAGTAAAAAAGAAACATTAGTTTTTTCATAGTATACTTTTTTGATCAGTTTGTGACCCAAAGCTACGGTGTGACCTCGCGTTTAAGAAAAATTCACATACACTTCTAATTCACATGGGCTGATGAAGTAGCTTTTCAGACTCATTATTACCTCACACTAAACAAAGCACACAGATATAGCAGCCTAATTAACAGGGCTTTTGAATACTTATGTTTTTCTTTTTTATCATTTTTTATTCGTATATTGTACAACATATTTTGCTAAAATTTGTTAAAAAAAATGAACCCAGCGTTAATATATCGTTTAGTTTATGTGCACAGATATCATTAAAAACAATAAATTGTTACATTCGCGGGAGAAATTTCTTGCTTTGACTTGATCATGATCTCTGGAAAACAAACTATGTCCAACTAGAGGCGATGTGGTTGAATCGATCAATAAACCGAAGAAAATGAAAAGTTACATGTTACTTTTGTTAGTCATCGGCAATGTAGTAGCGGGTCCAATGCTTTTCAGGGAAAACACATCTTATGGCAATACCCAAGTAAACACGATTAGGAATTTTCAGAAAGAAACCTACCAGGCTGCCAAGCAAAACTGGTCGGTTGATCGATGTCCCAACGGGTTTATGTATTTTGCCAATCACAGGGGGTTATTAGAGTTCGACGGCATTAACTGGAAGTTGTATCATCTTCCAAACGAAACCATATTGCGATCAGTGATGGTTGCTTCCGACTCGCTGATTTACACCGCCGGCTACCGGGAACTGGGATATTGGAAAGCAAACAAAACCGGAGAACTGAGCTACTACTCGTTAAATGAGTTAGCCGAACGATATTTTTCAGACAACGAAGAGTTTTGGAATATTGCCTTGCTCAACGATGCAGTTTTTTTCCACTCCTTCAACAGTGTGTTGATGTATCGCAATGATCAAATTATACCGATTGAGTTGCCCGGCTTTACCAATACTATGCACCGGGTGGGCAAAGACATCTTACTTGCCGTGCGCAACCAAGGAATTTTCAGGATTGAAGACGGACAAGTAGTTCCTCATATCCAATCGCCTCTTTTCGAAAATATCATGATTCGTTTTATTCTTCCTTTCCAAGATGATCAACTGATGATTGGGACCAACTCAAACGGAATCTTCATTTGGGACGGAAGTTCCATAACACAATGGAACCGGGATTGGCATCAGTATTTCAGAAAAAACGAAGTGAACCGGGGCTATATAGATGGGCAGGGGCATTTCATTATTGGCACCATTATGGACGGAATACTCGTATTCGATGAGCATGGACACCTACTAAACAATTACAATACTTCCAACGGACTTCAAAACAATACGGTACTCGGGATTTCAACCGACCAATTCAACAACATCTGGCTAGCGCTTGACAACGGCGTCGATTTTGTCTCTAATGCCGCCAATCTGGGGTTTATGATTGAAACCATTCCCAATATTGGGGCCGTGTATGATGCGGCTGTTTTTGAAGACCATGTGTACCTTGGAACAAACCAAGGCTTATTCACCCGTAGCCTATATAATGACCCGTCGGAATACGAACTTGTACCGGAAACCCAAGATCAGGTGTGGGATATCCACATTCACGACGATCATCTTTTTGCGGGGCACAACGATGGGGTGATTCAGTTAAAAAATGGAAAGCAACAGTTCATTTCTCAGCAGTCGGGCGGCTTCTCGATCCGGCAGGATCCTATGAAAGCTGGATATTTGTTGGCTTCAACCTACTCGAGTATCATCCGGCTCAAGCAGCAAAATGGGTTCTACACGCAGGACGGAACCATCAAAGGCTTTGTGGACCTGATCCGCTACATAGAGATTGATCACCTGGGCGATATCTGGGCCAGCCACATGCGGCGCGGAATCTATCGACTTCAGTTAAACGACAAACGCGACAGCGTGATCAACAGACGCTACTACGGACTGAATTCGGTATTCAAAAAAGATCATTCGCTGCATGTTTTTAAGGTCGAAAACCGAATTGTGTTCACTACCGAAGAAAAGCTTTACACCTATGATGATTTAAATGATTCAATCATTCCTTACCATTTTTTAAACGAGCAGCTGAAAGACATGGCTGCCGCCAAACGAATTGTTGCGGCCCCCGATCATCATTACTGGCTGATTACCGATTCTGAAATCGGGCTGTTCCGGATTTTCAACAATACGATTGACCCGATCAAAACCTACCCTCGCTCCCTATTCTCAGGAAATGAACTGATCGATGATTTTGAAAACATCCTGCCCCTCACCGCTACCAAAGCCATTGTTTGTCTCGAAAACGGAATTGCCCAGCTTGATGCTGAGGCAGCCGACACCAGCTCAGTGATCAGTGGATTTCAGCCTAAACTACGCACCCTAGAACTGACCAACAACCGACAGCAAACCACCCTGGGTCCTATCAACAAACAGGAAATATTCATTCAGTACAAATACCACAACGTACAGCTCCACTATTCCTTTCCGTTGTTTACGCACAGTCCCATCTATTTTCAGTCGTTTATGAAAGGGCTGGATCAGGATTGGACTGAAACAAAAGTAATCCCTCAGTTCAGCTTCGACAGGCTGCCGGCAGGCGAATACGAATTGCTGGTGAAAGCGGTTGATCAGTGGGGAAATGAAAGCCAGGTTAATTCGTTACGCATTGAAGTCGCGTCGCCCTGGTATCTGTCGAACTATGCACGAACAGTCTATTTGTTCGCCTTCCTTGGAGTTCTGTTTGGATTTCGAACCTGGGGGATTCAACAAACCCGAAAAAAAGAGCGACTGGAGCACGAAAAACGCGAAAAGGAACTCATCCGGCTCCGAAATGAAAAATTGCGAAACGAAATACAACACAAGAGCAAAGAACTGGCTAACTCCACCATGTCAATCATCAAAAAGAATGAACTGCTGCTTGAAATTAAGGAAATTGCAGCACGGCAAAAAGAGCAATTAGGATCGCGCTACCCCGACAAATACTATTATCACCTCACCCGCAAGATTGAAGAAAACATTACCAGCCAGGATGATTGGCAAGTCTTTGAAACCAATTTTGAGCGGGCCCACGAACAGTTTCTGAACAAGATCAAGGAAATGTATCCCGAATTAACAGCCAAAGACCTTCGCCTGTGCGCCTTCCTGCGTATGAATCTGGCATCCAAGGAAATTGCGCCACTCTTGGGCATATCGGTACGCGGCGTTGAAAATCACCGCTACCGCCTACGAAAGAAAATGAGCCTTGACCACGATGAAAAACTGATTGATCTGATTCTGGAGCTCTAAACCCAGTCAAACTTTTTTTTTGAAACGATTTTATTTTTGTAGGTAGTTTTTCAGGAATTACTATATTTGCACTCGCATTCAAACACGGGTGTAGCTCAGTTGGTAGAGCACTGGTCTCCAAAACCAGGTGTCGGGCGTTCGAGTCGCTCCTCCCGTGCAAAAGAGCTGTTCTTCGGAGCAGCTCTTTTTTTTATTCGATTTACCCGCTCAATCATGGCTCACATTGAAAAACCGGCTCACATTGGATCAGTTTAAGGATCAGTTTAAATTTCCGGTGGAGAGCAAATTGTGTGCAAATAAAAAAAGAGAGTTACAACTCATTTGTCGTAACTCTCTGATTTCTTTTGTGAACCTGGCGAGACTCGAACTCACAACCTCCTGATCCGTAGTCAGATTTTATTCATTTTTCATTAGAGTATCATTACTACCCAAAGACCCGTAATTGTTGATAAATCAGTGAATTTTATTTGGCGGTTGTGATGCAAAGATATCGGTTATTATTTATATTTGTGTATCAAATTGTGTTCAGAAATTATAACTTGATACACGTATGGGAGCAACAATATCCATTTTCCTAGATACTAGGATAAAGAAAAACGACAAAGGCTTTGGCAAAGTCTATCCGTTAAAGCTCAGGGCCACTCATGAGAGGCAAAGAAGATATTTCGGAATCCCCAAAGAGCAGGTAACAAGAAACTTGAAAACTCCAAGCTTGAAAAATTTCGGTATACCGGGAAAGGAGACTACTCAATCGATGAGGATCTGTTCAAAAAAGTTATGGACCCAAAAGCCCGACAATCATTTTATGAACTTCAGGTTATATTCAAGGGAATCGAACTTGAGGGCCAAAAGAAAGCGGACAGGCTCTCTCCTTTTACCTTTGAAGCGTTCAAATCTTTAATCTCAAGCCAGAAGAATAAAAACAATAAAGTCTTTGACCAATTCGACCAGCTTATTGACCAGTTGCGAAGTGAGGATCGGATAGGTACGGCGAATAGCTATAATGATGCAAAAAACTCATTGAAAAAATTCGTGTCTGATAAAGATGTGACTTTTGAATATTTCACAGTTGAGAGGCTGAAGAAGTACCAAAACTGGATGGAAGTAAAAGGCAATTCAATCACAACCATTGGAATGTATCTGAGAGCCTTTAGGGCCTTGTTTAATGAGGCTATAGGCAACGGTATAACACGCCATTATCCATTTACAAAAGACAAGTTCGATCAGAATGAGAAATTCAAAATCCCAAAAGGCAAAGGACGAAAAATAGCTCTCAACAAAACCGAACTTGGGAAGATATTCAGCTATTCACTCACTGAGAAACACCCCTACAGCTTTTACCTGGATGCCTGGAAGCTGATGTATCAATTGGGAGGGATCAATCCAATCGATTTATGCCTGCTCACAGAAGCGAGAATCCAGAGCGGTTTTATAAGCTACTACAGGCAGAAAACAAAACGTACTGCAAAAGAACGCAAGGAAATCAAAGTTCCATACTCGTCTGAAATCAAAGAGATAATTGAACGATGGCGAAGCACAAGCAATGATGATCCGTACTTGCTGCCAGTCCTCAAAAAGGATATGAGTACGACTGAGATTAAGGCTCAGGTTGCCAACTTCGTAAAAATGGTAAATACAACGATGAAACAGGTTGCCAAAGACCTTGAGATTGACAAGAAAGTAACAACCTATGTCTCCCGGCATAGTATAGCAACTCAACTACTCAGAACCGGGGCGCCGGTCAAACTTATTGGTGACCAGCTGGGACACCATGACACCAAAACCACAGAGCAATATCTAGAAGCGTTTGACGATGATCAAATTCTCGATGCATATAAACAAGCACTTAAATTTTGACCTATGGAAAAGCCTAATATAAATAGAATGATCTGGATATGGGCTCCTGAATGGAATTCAGACCATAAAGAGTTGATTTCGAATCTTAATAAAGATTGGACAGACTTAGAAAAAAGTAATTTCGAAGGGATTAGCCTGGATGAAATATCCAAATTATTGACAAAACATGATTTAAAATCATTTGAATCTGATTTCATTTTGATTTGTAGTATTTTTAGTAGGAGAATCAAATTTTCCAAAGAGGTAGAAGAATTTTCAAAAGACTTAAAAATAAAGCAATTGGAGTTACTGACTGCCTTAAAAGTTCTTTCTAATTCATTCGATGAGTCCAAGATAACAATCAAAGGACCACACACCAAAGATTCAGTTAAGATTGAAAATGCCGAATTGAAAATGGTTATTTTTACAGCTTTATCCGATTATTACACAGACGATCTTTTTGATATATCTACTGGAGAATATTTTAAAGATGGAGATAAATCATTGATTGACCAGGTAGATTTAGAGATAAGTAAGCTCAAACCAAGAGGGC
>SWCA01004627.1_pt1 | contig 24108 bp, 14 predicted proteins | sample 4692961 | NCBI WGS metagenome assembly SWCA01 (sample SAMN10267275, study PRJNA491770) | bioreactor metagenome | isolation source: DHS bioreactor inoculated with | place: Japan: off Shimokita Peninsula
TGCGGCCGGGACATTACCGGGTCTACTCGCAGCCACACACCAGCTTTTGGTGCTGTGTGGGTTCCGGGCTCGAAAACCACACCAAATATGGTGAACTGATTTATGCCCATAGCGACGATGAGCTGTACGTCAACTTGTTTATTCCTTCAAGCTTAAACTGGGAAGCTAAAAATGTGGAAGTCATTCAGCGCACCCGTTTTCCCGATGAAGCCAAAACTTCAATTACGATCAATCCAAAAAAGAAACAGGCATTCAAATTGTACCTTCGTTACCCGAGCTGGGTTGAGACAGGCGAATTAAACGTCACAGTAAACGGTAAAGATCACCTTGTGGACGCTTCTCCGGGTGAATTTTTCGTGATTGACCGACGCTGGAAAAAAGGAGATGTGGTTAGCATGGAAATGCCCATGCAAACGCGCCTGGAGCAATTGCCCGACGGCCAGAATTTTTTCACCATTCTGCACGGACCAATTGTTCTGGCAGCCAAAACCGATACCACTGACATGATTGGTTTGTATGCCGATGACAGCCGGGGAGGACACATTGCCCAAGGCGAAAAATATCCTCTGCAGAATATGCCGGTGATTTTAAGCGAGCCGGACCAACTGCTTGAAAAGATCAAACCAGTTGAAGGCGAGCCGCTGACCTTCGCCATTGACCAGGTGAAGCCCGAAAAATACAGCAAGCTCAAATTGATTCCCTTTTTCCGCCTGCACGAATCACGCTATGTGCTTTACTGGCAAGTAGAGACAGCCGAAAAATATGAGCAAGCGCAAAAAGAACTGGCTGCCGAGGAAGCCGCCAAACAACAGTTGGCCGCCCAAACCATCGACCTGGTATTTCCGGGCGAACAGCAGCCGGAGTCGGATCATTTTATCGAAAGCGAACAATCGCAAATCGGCGTGCACCAAGGGCGCCACTGGCGCGATGCCCGCGGGTGGTTTAGCTACCAGTTAAGAGATGAAAAAAGGGAAGCCAAAAAACTCCGTGTCATGTATTTTGGGTTGGACAACAACAGGCACTTCAATATTCTGATAAACGATCAATTCGTTGCCGAAGTTAATTTGGATGGAAGTAAAGGGTTTGAATTTTTCACTGAAGACTACGCCATTCCCAACGACATTCTTGAGCAATTGCATGGCCAATTGACTGTAAAGTTTGAAGCAAAAGATGGTTCGATAGCCGGAGGAGTTTTCGAAGTACGCTTGATGAAGTGAGCAGTCGGCAAAAAGAAAATGTTTTCATCTATTCTCTAAAAAGTATTTAATACTTTTATTATTTTTGAAGCAAATCCTAAATATAAAACTTATGAAGAAGAAGATTTTTTACACGTTCGCACTGCTGTCACTTTTCAGTTTGGGCGCCATTGGACAAACCACCCTCCACTTGCACACCGACCAGGCAGAAACAAAAATTAACCGCGAGATTTACGGGCACTTTGCCGAACACCTCGGCCGCTGTATTTACGGCGGTATTTATGTGGGTGAAGACTCCGACATTCCAAATATCCGCGGATTCCGAGAGGACCTTGTTTACGCGTTAAAAGATATGGAAATTCCACTGTTGCGCTGGCCGGGAGGCTGTTTTGGCGACACCTACCACTGGAAAGACGGCATTGGCCCCAAACACGAGCGCCCTTCGATGGTGAATGTTCACTGGGGCGGTGTTACCGAGGACAACAGCTTTGGAACGCACGAATTTCTTGACTTCTGTGAATTGATTGAAGCCGAACCTTACATCAACATCAATGTTGGTTCAGGCACCGTCCAGGAAGCATCGGAATGGGTGGAATATGTGACCTCAAGCAACATCAGCCCCATGACCGACTTGCGGAAAAAGAATGGCCGCGAAGAGCCCTGGGATGTCAAATACTGGGGAATTGGCAACGAAAACTGGGGCTGCGGCGGAAACATGACTCCCGAATATTACGCAGACTTGTACAACCGTTTTGCCGGTTACTGCCGGGGCGATTTGTATCGCATTGCGGGTGGCCCCAACGTTGACGACTACAATTGGATGGAAGTATTGATGCAAAAAACAACCCGCCATCGTCATTTGGTTCAGGGTGTTTCACTGCACAATTACACGTTCACCACGAGCTGGACAGACAAAGGATCGGCCACCGACTTTGATGAAAGTGGTTGGATTTCTGTTTTGAACAATACACTAAAAATGGAAACCTTGGTTGAACGCCATTCTACCATCATGGACAAGTACGATCCCAATAAAGAAATCGGGCTGATCGTTGATGAGTGGGGAAACTGGTTCAATGTTGAGCCCGGAACAAACCCGGGATTCCTTTACCAGCAAAATACTTTACGCGACGCACTGGTTGCCGGAATCAACCTCAACTTATTCAATAACCATGCGGATCGGGTAAAAATGTCGAACATTGCGCAAACGGTCAATGTGTTGCAATCAGTTATTTTAACCAAGGATGAGGAGATTGTGTTGACGCCAACTTACTATGTATTTAAGATGTATGCTGTTCACCAGGATGCGACCCTGATTCCGATGAACCTGAAAACCGGACAATACAAATATGATGGCAAATCGGTTCCTTCAGTTTATGGTTCGGCTTCAACCAAAGATGGTGTGGTTTCCATTACTTTGTGCAACCTCAACCCCAACAAGGCTGAAACAGTGGATATCAATATTACCGGACAAGACTTTGCTGCTTCAACCGGACAAATTATTACCGCTGAAAACATGAATGATTACAACGACTTTGGACAAGATGAAAAAGTCACCCTGAAATCGTTTGAGGTGAAAAAACCCAAAAATGGCCAAGTGAGCGTTGAATTACCCGCCAAATCGGTGGTGCTGGTTCAGCTTCAATAAGCATAGGTTAAGAAAAAGAAACGGGAGCCAATTTGGTTCCCGTTTCTTTTATTATTCGCTTTCGCCCCTGATTTCCACCCTTCGGATTTTACCAGAGATGGTTTTGGGCAGTCCCGCAACGAACTCCACAATTCGCGGATATTTATAGGGGGCGGTGATATTTTTTACATGCTCCTGGATTTCTTTGATCAAAGCTTCTGATCCGGGCTGGTATTCGGGCGCCAAGACAATACTGGCTTTCACCACTTGTCCGCGCACTTCATCGGGTGCAGCAGTCACGGCGCACTCCACTACCGCCGGATGCTCCATCAAAGCACTTTCCACCTCGAAAGGGCCAATCCGATAGCCCGAGCTTTTAATCACATCGTCGGTGCGACCGACAAACCAGAAATAGCCATCTTCATCGCGCCACGCCAAATCGCCGGTATGATAGTAACCATCGTACCAAACCGATTTGGTCCGTTCTTCATCACGATAGTATTCTTTGAAAAGGCCAACAGGAACTTGCTCACTGGTACGAACAATAATCTCGCCAATTTCGCCATCCTCGCACAGGCGATCTTCAGGATGTAGTAACTGAACATCGTAGGTTGGATTCGGAATCCCCATCGAACCCGGCTTGGGATCCATCCAGGGGAAGGTGGCAATGGCCAACACCGTTTCTGTTTGCCCAAAACCTTCCATCAGTCGCAGTCCGGTCAACCTCAGAAAGCGGTTATACACTTCCGCGTTCAGCGGTTCTCCGGCTACCGTGCAATATTTCAGCGATGACAAATCGTAATTCGAAAAATCTTCCCGAATCATAAACCGGTACACAGTGGGTGGAGCACAAAAGGTATTGATCTTGTACTGGCTGATCACCTGAAGCATCTCGGCCGGATTAAACTTCTCATGATCGTAAACAAACACCGCCCCTCCTGCCAGCCACTGTCCATACAATTTTCCCCAAACCGCTTTTCCCCAACCCGTATCAGCCACGGTCAGGTGCAGGTCGTTTTCTTTGATGTTGTGCCAATACGAAGCGGTAGTGATATGTCCCAGCGGATAGGTAAAATCGTGCGCCACCATTTTGGGGTTTCCGGTCGTTCCGGAGGTAAAATATAAAAGTGAGATGGACGAGTTGCTCGAAACCTCTTCTGGCCGGGTAAACGCAGGCGCTTGTGCAATTCCATACGAAAAATCACGCCAGCCTTCTGGCATTTCTGGCCCAATGGAGATGCGATGTTCAACGCTTGGCGATTCATCCATCGATAAATCCACCTGCTCCAAAACATCTGCTTCGCCTACGGCAATAATGGCTTTTATTTCGGCCGAATTATTCCGGTACACCAAGTCTTTCTTTTTCAGCAAATGGGTAGCCGGAATACAAACCGCGCCCAATTTGTGCAGGGCGATAATGGCGAACCAAAACTCAACCCGACGCTTTAAAATCAACATGACTTTGTCGCCAGAACCAATGCCCAGCGACTGCAAATAAGCAGCTGTTTGATCGCTGTACTTCTTCATGTCGGCAAAGGTAAAATTGCGGTGTGCCCCCTGATCGTTGGTCCAAACCAAGGCCAGCTTTTCCGGCTCCAGGCGGGCATATTCATCGACCACATCGTAGGCAAAGTTGAAATTGTCGGCCGGCACTTGTATCTCCAGGTTTGCCCTAAAATCGCCCAGTCCGTCAAACTGGACTTTCTTTAAATATCGTTCGCTCAATATCATTGTTCCGTTTTAAAAATCATAGCTAAAAACTTGGCTTCCTTTCCCTCGAGCGCCCGCATGCGGTGGGGCAAAGATGAATCGAACCAGATGGAGTCGCCTTCATTCAAAATCAATGCTTTCTCGTTGAGCACCAGTTGCAGCTTCCCGCTCAAAACCAAGTTAAACTCCTGCCCTTCGTGTTGATAACCAACACCAGCATCATAATCAGGATTGGCATCAACGGTAACCACAAAAGGTTGGGCTTTTTTGTGGATGAAGCTTTCGTTCAGGGCTTGATACCGGTATTCTTTTCGGCGTTCAACCACCGACCCTGTTCCTTGCCGGGTCACTGAGTAGCCACGCATGTGCGGAACATCGCCCGTGAGAAGGGTCGTCAACTCAATTTGGTAGACCGACGAAAAGCGATAAAGGAAACTGACGGGAATATCGGATTCCCCACTTTCATACTGCTGGTAAAGTGCTGGCGAAATGCCGCAAGCTTGGGCACAATCGGCCTCCGACAGCTTAAGCGCATCGCGCAGGCCTTTTAGCCGCTCGGCTATTTGCTGAATTTGAATGTTCATTCTTGGTCTTTTTTTTAATTAAAAGAAAAAGTGACCGGAGCCACCTATTTCCATTCCTTAAAAATAGAAAAACTATCAGGAAATAAGCCATTTTTGACCCATTCTGACTCAAAAAGATATGCAGCCCGGCACTCGAAGCATCTTTCAGAACTTGTTTCAGACGCTTCCGGCGAATAACGCCAAATTCGGTCAACGCTTCGATAAAAACGACGGTCAAATAGCAGAAAACTTCAGCCGTATAAAGGGAAAAATGCTCCTTGAGATGAAAACGACAGCCTATTTGAACCGCGGAGGAGGAGAACCAACCCGCATGGAGCGGCATTTGGCAACAACCGCCTGGCAGCGGCTAGCCCGTGCCAGAAAAAAATACCAGCCGGAAATGGAACAACTATGGGCCTGCTGCAAATCCAGTAGGTAGTTTCCAATTCCGGGAGGTATTGTCACTCTTCCAGACGGTCGTTCCTAATTCCGGACGGCAGGATGCAGTACTGAGTGTTATTGACCACGAAATGCGGGATTATCTGAATTCACACCGATAAAGCCTGGAAGCATCGATCACTTCGAAACCCTCAACGTCTGCTAAAAAAAAGGATGAGACTTCATTTGAAATCTCATCCCTTTAAAATAAATCAATATCAAATCAGAAAAAAGTCGTCAGTTTTTAAGGGCGCCCTTAATCATGGTGAAAGAATGCGGAGGAAAGGCATAAGTCATTTTATCAGCCTTTTTCACTGTCAGGGCAGGCTTCGATTTGGTTTCAACTAGTGTTTTCGCAAAATCGTTTTGCGCCTTGCTATCCGGTCCATTGACTTCATACACTTCGTATTCGCCATCGAACAAGCCTTCCTGAGCAATGATATCAGTGGTAATCGCCTGGTCCTTATTTCTGTTTACGACGCACAAAACCACCTGTCCATCATCGTAGGTTGCTGAAACGTCGAGAAAAGGAACATCCTCCTGCGTGGTTTTCGATTCGGCTAAGCCAATGAAAAACTCTTCGGTATCATAGGTTTCACAATCAACGGCCACATCGAGCGCGGAGCCAAAAACGTTGTTGGCAAACAGGGCCAGCGGATAGTAGATGGTTTGCTTAAACATGTCGGTTTCGCTCGTAAAAATTGGAGCAATCACATTGACCAATTGTGCCATGTTGGCCATTTTCACTACATCGGCGTTGCGAATAAAAGCATTTAGAAAGCCGGCAATGACCAAGGCATCTTCCAGGTTGTAGTGTTCTTCCAGGGCGCGCTCGCCGGTCATGTCTTCGCCAACGCGGGCACGGTACCACACATTGTACTCGTCCCAGGCTATGTAGATCGGGTCGTCGCTTTCGCGCTGGGCATATGCCATTTCTTTTAGGATCATGCCTTTCACAATTTGGGTGCGTTCCTCCAGCACCAGCGGGGTCGACAGGTAGTTGTAATAGTTGTCGGCCACATTGCCCACATAAATATGCAGGGCGATATAATCAACCACATCGCGCAGTTCGTGCAAAATGGTGGCGTTCCACTCGTTGGGATCGGCATCGGGCCGGTAGTTGGACGAGCCGGCAGCCACCAGCTTAATTTCGGGCGACGTCAGTTTCATCAGCTTGGCTGCTTCGCGGGCTTTCTTGCTGTAGTCTTCGGCATTCAGGTGTCCCATTTGCCAAAAGCCGTCCATCTCATTTCCCAAGCTCCAATAGGTGATGTTGTGTGGTTCGGCATACCCGTGTTGCTTGCGTAGTTCGGCATAATACGGGCCTTCCTTCACGTTGCAGTATTCCACCCACTGCTGTGCTTCTTCGATGGTTCCTGTTCCCAGGTTCACGGCAAAGTAAGGCTCGGTCCCCATGCGCCGGGCAAAGTCGATAAACTCGTTGGTGCCAAAGCGGTTGCTCTCCAGTCGGGCCCAGGCCAGCTCCATGCGTGCGGGGCGCTCGTCTTTTGGGCCAACACCATCTTTCCAATGGTAGTTCGAAACAAAGTTACCACCAGGATAACGGGTGAGCGGCACATTCAGCCCTTTGGCTGCTTCCAGCACATCAAGCCTGATCCCGCTCTCATCGGCCAAGGGAGAGCCTTCGTCGTATATTCCACCGTAAACACAACGGCCTAAATGCTCAACAAAATTTCCGTAGATATTTTTATTTACCTCCCCAATTTGCCGGTCAATATCAATTTTAATCCGGGCATTTTGTGCCGTCAGTTGACCGGCGAATAAAAATCCGGCCACAACCATAGCGGCTGCAAAAAAAGTCGCTGTGCCAGCGCTATTCATTTTTCTCATGCGTCTGTATTTTTATAGTTAACGTTTATACTTTTTGTTACTCATCAACGAAAGGCCATCCATCCTTGTCCCATGCCAAGGTCTTAATAATCAACTTGGGCTTACCCTCATCATGGGCATCGTACCCATGAAAAACCAGGTAGTCTTTATCGTTAAAGGTGTACGTTGAATTGTGCCCCACCCCATACCAGTTCTGGTCGCCCTGCAACAAGATGGAACCACCACCCGTTGCCAACGAATTTCCTTCTTTGTCCAGATAAGGCCCTGGAATCGATTTTGCCCGCCCCACGATCATTTTGTAGGTACTTTTCACACCTTTACAGCAGTAATCGATGGAAGCAAACAAGTAATAATAATCCCCTTTTTTGAAGATAAACGGTGCCTCAATGGCATTGCCTCCCGCATCGACGGGGTTGTCATCCACCGAAGGCGGATTGGGTTCGTCCGGAGATTTTTTCCGGGAAGCAATGGTAGGAATCTGACTCAAATCTTCTGCAACCGATTTCGCATCCGCTTTGAGTTTGACCAATTTCAATCCATCCCAAAAAGAGCCAAAACTCAGGTACGGAGTGCCATCTTCAGCAACAATCAGGTTGGGATCGATGGCGTTCCAATTGGTTTTGCCGGGATACGATTGGATGATGTTTCCATGATCGACCCATTCAAAATCCGGATCTTCAGGATTGAGGGTTTTATTGGTAGCCAAACCAATGCAGGACGTATTTTTGCCAAAGGCCGAAATGGAATAATACAAATAATACTGTCCGTTGTAAAAGGCAATGTCGGGCGCCCAAATGTGCCCTTTAAATCCGTCCACCGCCTCAACAGCCCACTGGGGAGCTTCATCGAAAACCGGTTTTGCCCTGCTCCAGTTTTTCATGTCGGGCGACGACCATACGCTGACTCCCCAACCGGTGGTAAACAGGTAATAGGTGCCGTTTTGCTGAATCATCACAGGATCGTGCACTACGATATCTGTGGGGAAAACTTTTATTGATAAAAGTAATAGGGCGACAATTAGGGTAATTCTTTGTTTCATTTTGATAAAGTTTATTGGATTCCTTCTGAGGTCATAGCAATACGTTTCATAGTGCCGTCTGTGTTGTAATCAAGTCGGTCGATACAAACTGAGCGACGATAACTGCCTCCATGTGGCTGAATACCGCCGGTATGATAAAAGTAATACCAGTTATTTTTATACTCGATAATCGCCTGGTGGTTGGTGTTTGAATTGCCCGCCAGTTCGTTTAGAATTCCTTTAAACTCCCATGGTCCGGTAATCGACCGGCTCATCGCATAAGCTGTTTTTTCAGGAAACTGATAGGCATATGACAGATAATACCAGTCGCCACGTTTATGAATCCACGGGGCTTCGGTAAAATCAGGAAGATCAACGGTGTGAATTTCGCCATCGAGCTCGATCATATTGTCTTTTAGTTTTGCCCAATAACAAGCTGTATTTCCCCAATACAGGTATGCCTGGCCATCGTCGTCGATATAAACAGTCGGATCAATATCATCCCAGCTAATCTGGGTTTGACCAGTGGTCATATCGTTTGTGATTAAAGCTTTTCCCAGTGCATCTTTAAACGGACCTACAGGACTGTCGGAAACAGCAACTCCAATTGATTTTCCGGGAATACTGCCGTGTTCAACCGTTACGTACCAGAAAAATTTTCCGTTGCGTTCTATCACCTGGGCAGCCCAGGCACTATGTACCGCCCACGCAAAATCGGCAGGCTTTAACGGAACCGGATGTTCTTCCCAGTTTACCAGATCAGTTGACGAATACACCAGCCACTCGTTCATTTCGTAGAAGTTCTTATCTGCCGGAGCCTGATCGTGTCCTGCATACAAATAAACCGTATCCTGATAAACCAATGCGGCCGGATCGGCCGTGTATTTATCCGTGATAATGGGATTATTGATGCTAAGTTCCTTATTGGACGTATTTACTGCAACTTGTTTTTCTTCATCCTTTTTTTCCGAAGAGCAATTCCAAAGAACTAAAGCCAAAAGACAAACTGTTGCTAAGTTTTTCAATGCGTTCATAATTTGTAGGTTTGATTATTCTTAATACGAACTTCAACATGGAAGTTATCTTCGCCTGACATCGATACTATTTTGCCTTTTTGCCCCAGTATGTTGCATTTAGATTCTTTTCAGTTCCCGCATATACAAATGTTACCTGTCGTGGGCTGGCTTCCCAGTCGACTTCGCGTTCAACGCAAACAATAACGTTGCCCAATGTTAATTGCTTTTTTGTTGCGTCATAACTCCAGCTCCCACTTAGTGCTCCCGACATCGTGCCGTCGGCCTTAAGCGTTAGAGAAGCGGCGCCATTTTGCTGGGCATAGTTGTATGCAAGGTTGATATGCTCCCATGTTCCTACAAGCGAGTCTTTGGTGATCGTACCGTAATCGGGAACGGCGGCGTAACGTTCGGGCAATGCTATGGGCCAGAGGTTGTCGGGTTCACTTGGAGAGGCCGGACACCAAACAAGGCGGCGTACGTGCCCCATCATAATGGCATTGGAGTAGGCGTTGCCACCAACGTTGGCAGGCAATCGTCCTTGCGACATGTAGAACCATTCGCCGGTATTTTCCTTTTGGAAGATACAGCAGTGTGCTATGCCTACCCATCCGTAGCTAAGATTGAATTTGTAAGGGTGAGTTACGATAGGGTAACTGTCACCTTGTCCGGCGGTAAAGTTACGCCCGTTAATGTCGAGGTATGGACCTTCAATGTTTCGGCTTCTGACTACCCGCGTGTTGTAGGGTACGTCGAGGCCATCGTAGGCCAAAAACAAATAGTAGTATCCATCCTTGTAAATGACTTCGGGAGCTTCGCTGGCTTGCCAACGTGATCCATCTGCACGTGTACCGACTCTCAGTCCATATCGGGCTGTCAGCTCACTTGCATTGTCAGCCCATGGATTACCGAGCGTGTTGAGCGGCTTACCTGTTGTTGCATCAACTTGCAATAGTGCGAAACCGCTGTGCCACGAACCATGTATCAGGTAATGGTACCCCTCGGGCGATACGATATAGGTGGGATCAATGGCGTTATAATAAAAATAACCACTCCAGTCCGATGTGCTTGAGCGACTGTAGTCTAAACCACGATCTGACGATGAAGTGGTGACGAAACCTTTATCTTCCCATACGGCACCGCCGGGATCGGTCGATTCGCACATGCCGATAAAGGCGCGTTCAGTCCAGCTCCCATCAAAGGCGGTTGAAGTGGGATTACCTGTTTCAATATAGTTGAAGATAACGACACTGTAATACATACGCAAGATCTCTTGCCCTCCAACGTTAACCCGGCGTACTACCGGTGCCCAATAGCCGTATTGGATGTTGTCTTCGGGAATTGCTTCGAGATTCATGCGCGAGCGAATGGCGTTGAGCGAATCAGCTACCCAGGAGGGTGCTTCATAAAAAGGTCCGCCTACCCATTCCCAATTAACCAAATCGGCAGAACGTTTGCCTTGAAAATGCCCATGTCCTTCGGCCTCGTTACCATACGAGGCATCGGTGCCATACATATAGTAATATCCGTTGTAGAAGGCTACCGATGGGTCGTGAACATTGGCCAGATTCCACTCGTTTCTGTTATCCCACGATGCTATTGCTGAATAGTCGTCGGCGTATGTTGGGATGGTGAAATCAGCGTTGTTATCAGGCTTATCATCCGGCTTTGTGGTGATACCTGTAGGGTCCAGGTCATCGTCGCTGCACCCTGCAAATGAGAGTGCCATCAGGCTGATGGCGATAATTAATAAATTCGTTAGTTTCATGTCTAATATGTTTTCAGTTGAAACAAACTTCCTTACCAACATACAAAAAATACGTTGGACAAGGAAGTCTCTTTTTTTAAGATAATAAGCCCTACTCCAACGCTACAACAGGACGAACACTGTACCCTTTTTCAAAGAAAGCCGGTCCATTATCCTCATTGTTGTTTGCCGAGTTACCGACAAGATTAGGATTGGCATTCAGCGTAGATTGAAATATTGGGAAATACTCATGGCCCTTATAGTAATATTTGAACGATGAATCGTCTGCTGTTTCGGCGGTCAGCTCCTCTGTTGAAGCTGTGCCATCGCGCTTATAATAACCATGTTCAACCAATTGATTCAGACGATCATTATCGTAGAAGAATCCCCAACGGAGTAAGTCGATACCACGTCCGTTTTCGCACCCGAATTCTTTAGGGCGTTCAACGTTTGCTATTTGCTCGAACAGCGCGTCAGCAGACGGAAAATCGGAAACTTGAAGATCTTCAAGAGCAACGCGTCGACGTACAATATTAATGTAATCGATCGCCGTCTGGGTAGGGCCATTGATTTCATTTTCGCATTCGGCAGCACGAAGTAAAACGTCGCTATAACGCATCAGGCGCAGGTTAACTCCACAATGCAATCCGTTTGTTATAGAACTGTAGATGTTGTTCCTTGCATTGGTGAATTTTGCTATCGATATACCACCTTGGGCATTATTTGACAGAGGTGTTGTCGTTACTTCTTCTTGATAAACCGTGTTGCTGCGAGGATCTCCTCCAGGATATGCCGCGGTTTTCTGTCCGGTATAAGTACTGTATTCACCTTCGTATGTAACTAATGTCCAGTATAAGCGAGGATCGAGACGACCATCGGTAGAGTTCTCTTTTTTGAAGAGGTTATACAACCATGGTGAGCCAGCCAAGTCGCCCCAGCTACCCAATTCCTGAGACGCAAAGTTACTTTCGACTGCGTGCCCCTGAGTTGCCTCCGAGCTTATATTTACCGGAGTCCACTCTTCATCAGTTCCACCTGTTCCAAAGTCCAAAAATTGAACTTCGAAAAGGCTTTCTAAGTTATTTTCGGTGTCTTCTCTAAAGTTATCGCCATAGTCGGCAGTCAATTCATATTGTCCGTATTTACCGGCAATGATGTCTTTCAGGACCGTGTATGCCTCTTCAAATTTGTGACGGAACATCAGTGCACGAGCCAAATAGCCGGCAGCAGCACCGCATGTTGCACGACCTTGAGCCCATTCACCACCTTCATTGCGCGATGGCAAAATTTGCATAGCCTCTGTAAGGTCAGCCTCAATTTGGTCAAACACCTCGTCTTGGGTATTGTTGGATGCATACATGGTGTTGATATCTGAATAAGAAGCATAGTCTATAATCAAAGGAACGGTCTGGTAATAGGTTGCCAAATGATAGTATGCTAAAGACCTAAGGAAAAGGGCCTGTCCTTTTATCTGGTTATAAGAATCTTCCGACAGATCGACCTCATCCACTTTCGACAATACAAAGTTTGTGCGGTTGACCACATGATAGTTGTCGCGCCACGGCCATTCGTCGCCAATTCCGATTGTACCCGGAGAATTAAGGTTGTCGTAGTCCAAATACCACTGTTGTGATGAATTCCAAACTTCGTCGCCACGTACAGCATCCAACGTGTAGCCAACGCGGGCAAATGTACCATCAAGGCGTATCCGGTTATAACATGCAATAACAGCCTCCTGAAGTTCTGATTCCGAATTCCCGAAATCGTAGGTTGTTTGATTGTTCGGGTTCACAACATTGAGTTCTTCATTGCAGGATGTAAAACCTCCAATAAGCGCCAATGTTATTAGAATTATATTTAATCTTTCCATAATGATATCTTATTTTTTTTAGATGATAAGTTTAGAATGATAAGTTTACTCCGAACATTACGCTTCGTGGTGTTGGATACGAAGCATAGTTGTAACCTGGAGTAAATGTACCTCCTGCAAAATCTACATTGTAACCTTTGTATTTGGACAATGTGGCTAAATTTTGACCTGATGCGTACACGCGTACACCGCTAATATATCCACCAAACCAACTGTCAGGCATATTATAACCCAATTCAATATTGGCAATTTTCAGATAGCTTGCATCTTGAATGAAACGCTGGCTAAACATATCGTTGGTGATTGAACCCGACGATTTGTATGCTACGCGAGGCACATCAGTGTTTGTGTTATCCAGGGTCCAGGCATTCAATAAATCAACGTTTTTGTTAAGTGCACCGTATGAGCCACTCAATGCAACGTCAACAAAATCTACCGCTTTAAAACCTGCCGCTCCATGCATTGCTATACTCAAGTCGAAACCTTTCCATTCAGCACGGGTATTGAAGCCAAAATTAACATCTGGCAATCCACTACCTAAGTACGTTTGGTCTTCGTTGGTAATTTCACCGTCGTTGTTAAGGTCGGCGTATGCAACGTCTCCGGGTTGTGCTCCGTTCTGATTGACGTACTCGCCTTCTGAGTTGATCCGATTATCAATCTGTTCCTGCGACTGGAAGATGCCTTCATAAACGTAGCCATAAAATGAACCTACTTCACGACCTACTTCTGTGCGACTGTTGCCATCGGTACGAGGTTCACCTGAAACGCCCAACTTTATTACCTTGTTGTTGAGGGTAGATAAGTTGGCGGAAATGTCAAACTTAACAGCGTTTTGATGATTGTGATAGGCAAGTAAGAACTCAAGACCCGAGTTTTCCATTGTTGCCGCATTCATTGTTACTGTTGCATTAGTAGCGCCCGCATTGGTTGGAACAGCGACACTATAAAGAAGGTCTTCTGATGTTGACTTATACCAGTCGAAAGTAAATTCCAACTTATTATTGAACATTCCAAGGTCGAGGCCAAAGTCAATCGTTTTCTTCTTTTCCCACCGGATGGCTGTGTTTACATAGTTTGATATTGCTGATCCGGTAACCTTATTATTTGCAAAACTATACGTGTAGTTACCTCTTGACATCACATCCATGTATTGGTATTCGCCAATGTTCTCATTACCCAATTCACCATAGCTACCACGAACCTTGAATAGATTGATCGTCGATTCGGCTACTGGGAAGAAGTTTTCACGTTCGATACGCCAACCTGCTGATACCGATGGGAACCAGTCCCAACGGTCTTCAGATGAAAGACGGCTTGAACCATCGCGACGTACAGTAGCCGAAAGAAGATATTTATCATCGAAATTGTAGTTGATACGACCAATATAAGATGCCAGCACGTGCTCGGTTTCAAAGGTTGTTGAAGATGTTTCCTCTGCATTGTTTACTTGCAGATAGTATGGCTCAGGCAGGTTAACACCTCGGCCTGTAAGTGTGTGAAAGAGTTCGCGCTGGAATGTTTGACCGGCAAGCACATTGACGTGATGGCGTCCAAATTTACCATCGTATTTTAATGTGTTTTCTATCAGTGCATCGCTAAAACTACGATAGCCTTGTGACAGGGTTTCGTTGCTTTTTGATAAGTAGTTTGTTGTACTCTGTATAAATGCGGGCACGAATGTAAAGTCCTTTGCCGTGGTCTTACTGTACGACAAGTTCAGGTTGTAATCGAACGTGTGATTTTCGCTTTTTGATCCAACCATGTCAATCAGGTCAACATTTGCCGAACCTGAAGCCACAAAGCGGTCAACAACCGTGTTTCTTTCCAAAAGATTATTGGTAAGTAAAAGGTTTGTTACACGCAAGTCTCCATGAACATCGTCATAGTACGTACCATAACCATAAGAGTCGTAGCTGTATTCTGATGCGGCAGAAATTTTATCATCCAGCACCCAGGTCGATTCATCGTAAGCCTTTATGCTTGGAGGTGTAAGCAGAGCTGAAGCCATTACAGGAAATTGTGCACCATACAGACCTTGTACGTACTCGTTGGCGTTACTAAGAGCCATATTGTCCTGATCACTGTGGCTAAACACCAAGTTCGTTTTGATTCTGATAAACTTAACATCCATCGTATTATTGATACGGGCGGTATAACGTTCGAAGTTAGGACCGGCACCCTCCATTGTTCCTTCCTGACTGTAGCAGTCGAGCGCGATGTTGTACGTGTTGTCAGCACCACCACCTGAGACGTTGAGGTTGTGATTCTGACGAATACCCGTTTTAAAGGACTCTTCAAACCAATCGGTGTTAACTTGTGCGGGGTCGAGGTATTTGTCGCTTGCAGGATTGTATCCGGCAGGAACATCCATTCCGCTGTTACTGTATGCCATGTTTACGTATTCACCATATTGGGAAGCATCCATAACATCGTATACGCCTTCTTCCACTTGGTCAATACCAACATAACCTTTGTAGTCAATCCTCATGGCCTGATTCTTCTTCCCTTGTTTTGTGGTGATGATCACAACACCGTTGGCAGCACGCGAACCGTAAATTGCCGCAGCAGAAGCGTCTTTAAGCACCTGAAGTGTTTCAATATCGTTTGGCGAGAAATCGCGAATGGTTGTCCCCATTGGTACACCATCAACAACGTAAAGAGGTGCGGTGCTACCAAACGAACCGATACCACGAATACGTACTGTAGGGTCGGCTCCCGGTTGTCCGTCGGACGTAATTTGAACACCGGATACTTTTCCCTGCAGCATTGTTGAGATATTTGAGTGTGATACTTTTTTCATCTCTTCAGCGTCAACAACGGCAACGGAACCTGTCAGGTCAACCTTGCGTTGTGTACCGTAACCAACAACGACCACTTGTTCGAGTCCGATCATATCCGGCACCAAGGTGATGTTGCCAAGTTCAGTTTTTCCCTCAACGGTTACTTCCATACTTTTGTATCCTATAAAAGTTATTGAGAGTATCGCATCAGAAGGAACAGAAAGCGAAAAGTTACCATCAACATTGGTAATCGTACCATTTGTTGTACCTATTTGTTGTATGGTTGCGCCTGGAAGTGGTTCCCCGTTTTCGTCAACGATTTTACCGTTTACTGTTATGTTGGCTTGTTGAGTCATTGACATCTGGGCGGCCTTACCGCTACCTTCTGCGTATGTTGCCGTTGTGAATGCCAGCAATCCCAACAGAATTAAATTTAAATATTTCATAATTAAACTATGTTTGATCTTGATGATTATTCAACAATTACGAGATAAGCTCTTTCTAACACGAGTGCCGTATTCAAATCAGCACTTTCTACAGCAATGCCCTCATACAATTGGAAATGTGTTTCGCCGGTGGCATAAGTCATATCATACCGTATATTGGCCGTATTGTCACCGTTGTTTGTAACTGTGATGATTATTTTAGATCCATTAATGTTTGATGTGAATACATCCCAATTCCAGTCATTTGTTGCGGTAGCAATGCCGTCGTAGCCAGAACCCCATCCAAAGTTGTCCATACGAACTACACCGTATTCAGTCCCGTCAGCTTTACGAAGAATCGTACTAGGGCTGTGCCAGTTATTAGCCTCGTTCGAGTAGCAGTACATTGTCAATGTTTTACTTGAACCTGATGCAACTGTATAGTTATCAGAAAATTCGGTCCACCATGCGGTAGAGAAGTCACTAGCACCTACCTGATCGATACCCTTGACAAGCGTTAGCGGGCAAGTTGTCGTTACTGTGCTTGTTGCACCAACATAAGAAATAACGAAGTTCTGAGCACCTTCAACAGCCTCAATCTTACCAATCTCAAGCGTTTCATTTCCTAAGATACCTGTTGTACCGTCTGAATAGGTAGCTGTTACCTCCATGCCGGCAGGGTCGAATATGATGCCACTGGTATCGTTGTAGAAATAGTATGTGGTGATAACCGGCAAAGCCGTAATCTCAATGCTTGCCACTGAGTTGGTCACTTCAAGCGTGTAGAAAGTTGTTACAGGAGCACTCAATTCGCCTTGCTTGGTTTTGTTATACGATACAATAACTGTCTTTTCGCCAAGTGTAGTCATATCAGGAATAACATTGAATGATACGTCTGCTGTATCAACTTGCTCAGAAGATCCGTCGGCATAAGTTACCGTAGCTACGGCATCGCCCCAGAAGTCTTCGTTTCCTATTTCAACAAAAGCTGGAGCTCCTTCTACAGCGATTGAAACCGGATCAACGTCTTCTACAACAGTAACTTTAGATGGTAAAAGGTAAGCTTCTTGCATTTCGAAAAAGCTGGCATCACAAATTAAGAAAGCCGTAATATCATTCGTTGCAGAAACCGGTTGTTGATAGGTCATAACCAGCTCCGTACCATTTGTTCCAACCGCAGTGGCTGTTACAAATACATTGCCGGTAGCCGAGTGGTCAATTTCGATCGTAACATAAGCACCATCCATCGTAGCGCGGAAGTCGTTCCAAATATCGCCATCTCCATCGGTGTCGGGATAGTTATGAGAGACCATGGCCAGGTCGAAATCACCGTTCCCCCAGCCGTAAGCATCAGAACGGAGTACAAAATATTCTTCGTAACCGTCAGCATCACGATCTGCTACTTCGTTGGCTACGCCAAGATTCCAGTTGTTCCAGTTGTTTTGGCTACCTCCATTGTGGTTAATAAAGGCGATGTGCAATAGTTTATTGGAAGGAACAGTGAAATAATCAGAGAATGCAGTCCACCAGCCGGAACTGTAATCTTCAGCACCAACTATCGCCGTAGCGATGTCGATGTAAGTGGTGTCGCCTGTATCGATACTTGCTTTCGCATCTGCAATTGAGTCGATCCTGCTTTGCAGGTCACCAGGCGCATCAATTGAATAAGTATCCAACTCCTCGCACCCAACGAGACTAAATGCTGCCAAAACTACTGCGTACAAAGCGCACCTCATCAGCTTAGTATTTTTACTTATCCCGGAAGTAAAAAGAAATAAGCTCATTAAATAAGTTAAGTTTCTCTTCATAATTAATTAGATTGGTTTTCGCGTAAATTCTGTTTGTAAACTTACGCCGGGTTAGTACCGAATACGGTGGACAATTCAGTATTGAAAGTGGACGATTGAGGAAATCTTGTCTCTCGAGGTGTTAATGAGCTGATAATTAGATGCTCGAATGTTTTTTCGTGAACTCACTGGGACTCAATCCGTAGAACTTTTTGAAAATACGACTGAAGTACTTAGGGTCGTTAAAACCGGTTTTAAAGGCAATTTCGGAAATCGATTGATCGGTGGTTTTTATCATTTCAACCGACTTCCTTAGTTTATAGGAATTGATAAAGTCGGTGATATTTAAATCGGTGATGGCTTTTATTTTTTTATACAGCAAGCTTCGGCTCACAAACATTTCCTTTGCAAACTGGTTGACCGAAAACTCCGTTTCGGTATAGTTTTTCTCGAGCACGGCATAAGCTCGCGTAATGAACTCTTCGTCGACCGGGTTCGAGGTTAACTCGGACGGTGAGCTTGATTGGAGATCGTGAAACAGACGCTTCAAGCGGCGGCGCGATTCGATGAGGTTATTCATTTTGGCCTGCAGAATTTGCAGGTTAAAGGGTTTGGGAATGTAGTCGTCGGCGCCCGTCTCCAGTCCTTCAACCCAACTCTCGACCATGGTTTTGGCGGTGAGCAAAATAATGGGAATATGGCTGCTTTGGATGTCACGTTTCAGACGGCTGCACAATTCAATTCCATCCATCACTGGCATCATCACATCGCTGACAATCAATTCGGGCGAGTATTTTTTTGCCAAGGCCAAGCCTTCTTTCCCATCTTCGGCGCCCAGGGTGCGATAGTCGGTTTTCAGGGTTTGCAGCAAGAAGCTACGCAGGTCAAAGTTGTCTTCCACTATCAACACCAAGGGCTTGCTGCGGTCTTCCGGCTCCGGTTCCCCTTCTTCAAAATCGGTGGCACGGGCATAAATGTATTCCGAAAGAACATCGACCCGGCCCTCCAGGTTCACTTCAATGGGAATCGCGGTTTCATTCAATTCGCTGGCTTCAAAACGATCTTGCGTGTAGGGTAAAAACACCTGGAAATTGCTTCCTTTTCCCAGCTCACTAACCACCCGGATTTCGCCATGCAGGGCCTGCACAATCTCCTGTGTCAGTGCCAAGCCAATTCCCGAGCTCCCCAGGTCGGCGTCCTGTTTGGCTGAATCAACCTGGTAAAAACGATCGAATAAGTAGGCCAGGTTCTCGCGGGCAATCCCTTTGCCTGAATCAATGACCTGAATACGAACATAAGGAAGCTGAAATGCCTCCTGCTGATCCATCTTCACAAAATCGGTTTTCAAGCTGATCTGTCCTCCGGGCGAGGTGTATTTAAACGCGTTGGAAAGCAAGTTATACAATACGTTCTCCAGTTTTTCCGAATCGAACCAGGTTTCCGCCGGAACTTCATCCATCAAAAACCGAAAATCAATTTGTTGATGCTGGGCTAAATCCTCAAACGACTCAAAAATGCTTCGCAAAAAAAACGGCAAGTCCCCCTGGCTGACACGCAGCTTAAGCTTCCCGGTTTCTATCCTGCGAAAATAGATCAACTGATTGATCAAATGCAATAAGCGCTGCGCATTCCGGTCGATCATCTTCAGGGTTTTCAGATTGTTTTTGTCGTCGCGCAAGTTCTTCATCAGTTGTTCCAGCGGATCAATAATCAACGTGAGCGGTGTGCGGAATTCATGCGAAATATTGGTAAAGAAGCGCAAGCGAAGTTGGTTCACCAGGTTCACTTTCTTATTCAGCTCAATCACCTCGTCGCGTTGCGAAACAATCTGCTCATTTTGCTTTTCCAGTTCTATTTTCTGTCCTTCAATCAGCACCTGCCGGTCGGCCAGTTGCTGGTTAGTATGGCGGAGGCTTTCGGCCTGCACCTGCAATTTCTCTTTCTGCTCCTCGATCTTCCTGGTTCGTTCTTTCACCTGCTTTTCCAATTTCCGTTTCTGCTCATTCAGAAATTTGGTTCGGTAGCGAATGTAAGCCATTACCAGCAATACCAGGCACAGCAATGCCAGAACGCGAAACCAGGCCGTATTCCAAAACGGTGGATGAATAACCAGGCGAAGCTCTGCCACTTCGTTCGACGAAACACCATCGCTGTTCGACGCTTTCACCTGAAACAAATATTCGCCGCCCGACAGGTTGGTGTAATTGGCAAAACGCCGAGTAGCCGGCACTACCACCCAATCCTGATCCACACCTTCCATCTTGTAGGCATATTTTATTTTCTCCGGAAGGAAATAATCCAGCGCCGAAAACTCGATGGAGAATACGGCATCCTTGTAGGAAAGCTGAATGCTTTCGGTTTTGCTTACTGGTTGATTTAGGATAATCCTTGAATGGTACTCCTCCCCAATTTTCACCGGGTTGTTGAAAATGGAAAATTCTGTAAACACCGGCTTAAAGGAATTCGGGTACGCTTCAATTTCGTTAGGCTGGAAGTAATTTAGTCCGTTGATGCCGCCAAAATACAGCATACCCGACTGATCGGCGTGTGAGGCTGACCAATAAAACTGATCGCTCAACAAACCATCTTTCACAAAATAGTTCTGAAAGGTTTCACTACGCGGATCAAAGCGGGAAAGCCCCATATCGGTACTGATCCACAAATTCCCCTGCAAGTCTTGCTCCATGGCGTAAGCCACATTGTTGCAAAGCCCATCTTGCTCGGAATAACTCACAAAATACCCCTGCCCATCACCTTCAACATACTTGGCGATGCCATTGCCATAAGTTCCAATCCAAATTGTCCCATCGCTGCTTTCGAGCAACGAAATGACGTAATCGCCCGCTATAGATCCTGAATCGCCGGGCTGATGCAAAAACTTGTCATACGCAATCTGTTCTGTTTGCTCATCTGGTTCGCTGAGCTCCGCCCCCTCGAACCGGTAAAGCCCGAAACGGGTTCCAACCCAGACTCGGTTTTGCTGATCCTGTAGTAAACAGCCAACTTCGAGCGGATTCTCCAGGTTCATCTTTTCATGAACATGGCTAAACAGCTTGTTCTGCGTATGGAAAACATCCAAGCCTCCCAGGGTCCCAACCAACAAACGATCATCATCCAGTTGTAAAAGCGATGAAATGAAATCGTTGCACAGGCTGTTGGGATCGAAATCGACGGCGTTATAGACTGCAAAATTGTTCCTGTTTTCTGAAAGCATCCGATTCAGTCCGCCACCCCAGGTACCAATCCAAAAATTCTGGCTCGAATCGTACAACAGTGACGTAACAAAGTCACTGCTAATGCTGCTGTTCTGTCCCGGAACAAATTCGAACCGGGAGATTTGCTGTCCGTTACCCCCCACCCTGTTCAGCCCGCCACCGGCTGTTCCCACCCAAAGCACCTCTTCCTTTTTCAGAATCGAATTGATGGTGTTGTGGCTGATGGTATTCGGACTGGCAGGTTCATTCCGAAGCGCATAAAACGGTTTTTGATAGGTGTTGTAATAATTGACCCCGCCTTTTTCCGTGCCCACCCAAACGTGTCCGGTTTCGTCGGTAAGAAGCGAACTGACAAAGGGATTGTTCAGGCTCTCGTTTCCGTTGGGGCTGCTGTCCAGATGCAAGAAGTTTTTGGCGTTCGGATCGTAATAATTGAGTCCGTCCAAGGTGCCAACTATGATGGTTCCATTCACATCCTCACCAATGGCAGTGACTGACAGATGACTCAGGTCGAAAGGGTCATCGTTTTGGGCGCCAAAATACCGCAGCTCCTCCAAACCGGACTGAAAAAGATAAAGTCCGGCATCCGTTCCCAACCAGATATTCCCCTTTGAATCGAGAAAAGTGGTTTGAACATTTCCTCCAGCCAGCTCCTGTTTCAAGCGGTTCCACTTCGGGTGGTTGTTAATATCGTCTGGATTGAAAATGGCAATCCCGCTGGCGGTTCCCACCAACAAATCGCCGTCGGGCAAAAGGATCAGGTGATTGATATGTCGATCAGGTAACAAACCCCCATCAATTTTGGTACTTCGCCACTCCCCTTCCTCGCTTTTGCTGACCAGCCAAAGACCATTGTTTTGTGTCGCCACCCACAGGCGTTGATTGTCATCCAACAAAAGATGCGTGATTGAGAATTTGCCGATGTCCTCATCCAGCACCTTCAGGCGCCGGAATTGTTCGGTACTGAGATCGAAGCAAACCAGTCCGCGGCGGGTGCCAACCCATAGGTTTCCCAGGCTGTCTTCGCAAAGGGTATGAATAAAGTTATCGCGCAGGCCAAGCGGCTCCTGATCTTTTTGGTAGGTTTTAAAAGTGTACCCATCATAGCGGCAAAGTCCGTTCCAGGTGCCAAACCACATAAATCCTTGCTGATCTTTGATGATGTAATCCACCGTATTTTGAGCCAAACCTTCGTTGGTCGTCAGGTATTGAAAGCGAATGTGCTCCAAAGGCGACTGCGTGCTTTGTCCTATGGCTGGCAAGGCCTGGAAGCCCAGCAATACCCAAAGAACAACGAACCCTATCAACTTCCGGTTGTGCATTCTCATCTCGATTACATGATCCTAAATACCTAAGATTAAACGCTTGTGTTAGCTCGGCAAAGTTACCATTATTGATTAAAAGTAATAAATACTCTAAATGTTTCAGGGCATGTATGATCAGCCTGTGTATCTCCGCCAAACTTCAGCCGATTCTGGTATTTGGAACTTGGAATTTGATACGGCAGCCATTGGTTATTGGCAAGCAGTTGAAAAAAAATGAAAGCTGACTGCGACTGAGCACTTCATTTTCTTGTCATTGGTAGTCTTTTATTTATCATTAATCGCCAGTAGTTGGAATTTGATGAGGTCTTAAAAACACTTTGGGTTTGAATGACTGGCGGGCTTGTCGTGCGGGGTGTCATCCTGAACTTATTTCAGTAACTGCCGGCTATTCTGCTGGATACTGGCTTGCGACCGCAGGGAGTCCCGATCGATCGGGATAGCTTTCCTCTTATTTTGAATGAAACTAAATTATACTCGATTGACGAAATTATTTTCGATAAAATCATAACTTGTGAAACCAAACAGAACACCTGCAATTGTGAAAGAACGAAACACCATTAAGCTCCACCAGACGATGCACAACGGGCAACCGGTTGTGCAACTTCTGTTTGAGTTCGACGCGGAATTGACTGCGGTAGTTAAACAACTGGAGGGCAGCAAGTGGAGCCAGACGATGAAAAGTTGGTATATTGCAGAAGAGCAATTTGATTTGCACCGTTCTTTTGAGGCCTTTAGGGGAAAGGCCTGGGTGGACTATTCGGGGCTGAAAAAGAATTCAATGCCAGCCAAAGAAAACAATAAGGTAAAAAAAGAAACCATCCGACAAAACATACAACTGCCTCCAGGTTTTTTGGAGCGGCTTGAACAGGAACGATACAGTAAAAACACCATAAAAATCTATACCTATTATTTTAAAGATTTCGTTAATGAATTTCAGGGAAGGGATTTGGGCGTAATTACAAAAGAAGAAATCAACAGCTTTATTTTAAGGCTGATCAAAGAAAAGCAAATATCTCCTTCACAACAAAATCAGCGGATTAATGCCATTAAATTCTTCTATGAAAAGGTTTTGAACAGAGAAAAAGAATATTACTGGATCGACCGTCCACGAAAAGAGCGAAAGCTTCCTGACATATTAAGTAAGGAAGAAATCGCTGCTATGCTGAGAGCGACGGAAAATAAAAAGCATAAATGCCTTATCGCCCTTATTTACTCCTGCGGGTTACGAAGAAGTGAAGCTGTTAATCTGGAAATCAAGGACATTGATTCGAAGCGGATGCAGGTAAAGATAAGAGGGGCAAAAGGGAAAAAAGACCGGTATGTACCGCTGGCAATAAAAACACTTACCTATTTAAGGGACTATTACAAAGAGGAAAAACCTGTCCGTTATCTTTTTGAAGGAAAAGCGAAAAAGCAATACAGTGCAACGAGTATTTATAATGTTGTGAAAAACACTGCTGTCAAAGCCAAAATAAGAAAACGGATTTATCCGCATATTTTGAGTTATCCAAACTTATACAAAATCCAAACTTTCATGGGCTAG
>SWCA01007858.1_pt1 | contig 24044 bp, 18 predicted proteins | sample 4692961 | NCBI WGS metagenome assembly SWCA01 (sample SAMN10267275, study PRJNA491770) | bioreactor metagenome | isolation source: DHS bioreactor inoculated with | place: Japan: off Shimokita Peninsula
GGGGGGTGCTCAGTTTCGGCTTCATGATTGGCTCAGCCTGGGTGGCCCGCAAGGGGTTGGGTGCCAAGCCGCTGCGGGCGTTGTTGTTGGCCAACATCGCCATGTGGAGCATCGCGGCGGTCTTCACCATCAGGGAGAGCATCTGGCTCCTCGCGGTGGGAGTCCTCATCTACATGGCGCTGGTGCCGGTGGCCGAGGCTGCCGAACAGACCGTGCTGCAGAAGGTCGTCCCCTACGCCAAACAGGGACGGGTGTTTGGATTGGCGCAGGCGGTCGAGGTGGCTGCAGCGCCACTGACGACTTTCGCGATCGGCCCGATTGCTGAGTTCGTGATCATCCCCTACATGAACACTGACGCCGGTCGGGCGCAGTTCGGCTGGCTGCTGGGCGAAGGCCAGGCCCGAGGGATCGCCATGGTATTTCTGATTGCCGGGCTGCTGGGTTTGATCCTCACCCTCGGGGCGTTCGCCACGAAGTCCTACCGATGGCTCACCGAGCGTTACGAGGCAGCCGGGCCGGTGTCCGGTGTCGATGTGTCGCCGAAGGATCGGCAACGCGGCTAGGTTGGATCCAGCACAACCGGTGCCCATCATCTGGGGAGGATCCTTTGTCGGTGACTGAGCAGCCGAACGGCCCAGGGCCGAAGCCTTCGATTCCCGACCTGCAGCACAAGCTGCGGACTTCTCGGCGGCTGAATATTGGCTTGGCGGCGATGGTGGCGTTCCTGTTCGTGGTCGTCGTGACCCAGCAGGTGACTGCCTCGACTCCCAGTGACAGTGCCGCGACCCCCTCGGCCACCGCGCCGACAGGCACGCTGGCACAGAGCGTCGCCCGCGACCAGGCCGACGATCCGATGGCATGGGGCGACCCGAAGGCCCCCGTGGTGATGGTGCAGTGGACCGACTTTCGCTGTCCGTTCTGTGCATCGTTCGCCGAAGACAGTCTGCCGTCGCTGTTCACCGACTACATCGACACCGGCAAAGTGCGTTTCGAAATCCACGATGTCGCCTTCTTCGGCGATCAGTCGGTGGACGCCGCGGCCGCCGTCCGCGCCGCCGGCAAACAAGGCAAGGCCCACGAGTACATGGTGGCGATGTTCGATGCCGCCCCCAGCAGCGGGCACCCCGATCTTCCTGCCGCGAAGCTGATCGGCTTCGCCAAGACCGCCGGTGTGCCGGACCTGGACGCCTTTGCCGCGGATCTTGCCGATCCAGCCGTGCATCAGCAGGTCATCGCCGACACCACGAAGGCCCAGCAGATGGGAGTGACCTCGGTACCGTACTTTGTGATCGGCGGTCAGGTGGTCTCTGGTGCGCAGCCGCTGGCGAACTTCCGTGCCGTCATCGACACCGAACTGGCCAACAGCTAGCCATGACCTCGGTTGGCCTGGCCGGCGCCTTCCTGGGCGGCGTGCTCACGCTGCTCAGCCCCTGCTCGGTGCTGTTACTGCCTGCCTTCTTCAGCTATGCGTTCACCAGCGCTGGAATGCTGGTGGCGCGCACCGGAACCTTCTACTTGGGGCTGATCACCACTTTGGTACCGCTGGGCATGCTTGCAGGCACTCTCGGCGCGATTATCACAGGGCAACGCAGCCTGCTGGTGATGATCGCCAGCGGGCTGATCATCATCCTGGGCGTGATCCAGGTTTTGGGGATTCCGCTGCCGGAAATCGGGCGCCTGGACGGTCACAACGGGGCGTCCGGATTGTCGGTCTACCTGCTGGGCACCGTGTACGGGCTGGCGGGTTTCTGTGCCGGTCCGATCCTGGGCGCGGTGTTGACCCTGGCTGCGGTCAGCGGCAGCGCTTTGTACGGCGGCATCGTGCTGTTGGTCTACGCCGCAGGCATGGTGCTACCGCTGCTGGTGTTGGCGCTGCTGTGGGATCGGATTCCGAAACTGCACGACTGGCTGCGGCCCCGACAGGTGGTGATTGGACGATGGTCGAACACCTGGACCTCGGTGGTCGGGGGCCTGCTGACCATCGTCATCGGGGTGGTGCTGCTGCTCACCGATGGCACGATTGCCATCCCCGGCATCCTGGACCCCGAGCAGCAGGTGGCCTTGGAATCCCAGGTGATGGCCGGCACCGGTGAGCTCTCGGACTGGATCGTGGTCGCTGCGGCTGTGCTCGTGCTGGCAGGGGCGTGGGTCGTGCACCGCTGGAGGACGGCGAAAAGGGGAGTGAAAGCCGCAGAGTGAGGGTCGTCCCCGATCCCGTCGGGGGCGTCGACAAGCTCAGCCGGCGGGGGTTCGTCTTCGTTCCCTGAGGCTGCCGAAGGGAACAGTCGACTAGCTGCGTCCGGCTTTGCGGATGGCCGCAATGCGCTGGCGGCGCAGTTCGTCCAACTCCGGCATCGGCAACGGATCCAACTCGCGGTCCAAAGCCAGCGTGAGCAGGTAGTCGGCCAGTTCGGGGTTTCGTGCCAGCGAGGGTCCGTGGGGGTAGCTGCCGATGACCTTGCCCTGTACAGCGCCCTCAGTGCCGTCGTTGGCGTTGCCGATGCCGATCTCGACGCGCGCCAGCGGAGTGGCTGCGCTGCCCAGAGTGGTGAAGCCGCCGTGGTTCTCGAAGCCTGTGATCAGCGACTCGGTGCCATCTGGTTTGATCCAGTGGCTGAGGATCTCACCGACGGCGCGCTCGGTGCCGCGGCGAGTGTCGACGTCGATCAAACCCAGCCCTTCGATGACCTCGTCGTGCTCACCGACAGTGAACGTGTTGCCGACGATCTGGAAGCCGGCGCACACCGCGAAGACCACGGCACCGGCCTCGACGGCCTCGAAGATGCGGCCGTCGGCCTTGAGGCCTTTGACTGCGGAGATCTGGGCCGCGTCCTCACCGCCGCCGAAGAGATAGACCGCACCATCGGCGGGCACTGCATCGCCGGGTTCGATCTCGACGATCTCGGCGTCGATGTCGCGCCATTGCAGCCGCTTGCGCAGCACCATGGCGTTGCCCCGGTCTCCGTAGATGCCCAGCAGCGATTGATAGAGCAGCACGATCTTGATCGGTGTCATCGCAGGCCCGCCGTCTTCAACAGTGCTTGGAACGGGGTGTAGGTGGCAATGGTGTCCACGTGGTCGACTCCCGCTGACGAAATCGCCAAGACCAGATCATGCTCGATGCGGTGATCGACCCCCGCGTAGCGCAGCCGGACGGCCAGATCGTGCGCTCTCGGGCCGGTACAGATGACGGTGCGTCCGGCGAGTTGCTCGTAGTCGACATCCCACAGCCAGGAGACGTCTTTACCATCGGCGGCCACCGAATCGATGGCCAAGACCACGGGATCGGATTGCGCCAACGGCAGAGCCTCGGCCCAGCCGGCCGGGTTCTTCGCCAACAGCAGCCGGGCTGCGACGCCACCGAAGCTCGCGGTGGCGAAGCGTCCGGCCGGGGCGGTGACGGTGTGCATGCCGGCCAGGGCGGTGTCGACATCGACGCCGAACTCCACAGCGGCAGCCAGGGCGCAGGCGGCGTTTGAGATGTTGAACGAGCCGGGAACTTGCAGATTCGGGGTGACACGGCGTCCATCGGGCACAGTGATAGCCGCTCCGGCCACCTGATAGGTCGCCTCGGGCTGGCTGAGTTCGCAGTCCGGGCAGTCCCATCGGTCGCGGCCATCGGCGGGAATGCGCTGCAGGATCTCGCCGCAGGCCGGGCACAGCGCACCGTCGGCATGCCACACGGTGTCGGTCTCGACCCAGACGACGCGGGCAGCGGTACCGGCTGACCAGGTGACCAGCGGGTCGCAGGCGTTGGCGATGATCGTCGGACCTGCTGGCCCGGCCGACTCCAATGCCTGCCGCCAGGCACGCCCCAGGGCTTTGATCTCGTGGTGGCGGTCGAGTTGGTCGCGGCTGAAGTTGAGCAGCACCAGGATCTCGGGACGGGCGTGCGCGATCATGTCGGAGACCACGCGTTCGTCGGTCTCCAGCACAGCGATATCGGCCTTGCGCGCCTGCGACAGTGCCGAGGCGATGCCGTAGTGCAGATTAGCGCCGTCGGCATTGGTGACCAGGCGGGTCGCGTCGACGCCGAGGCCGGCGCGGATTGCTGCGGCCAGCAGATGGGTGGTGGTGGTCTTGCCGTTGGTGCCCGAGACCGACAGCACCCGTCGTCCTTGCAGCAGCAGCGGGAAGGCGTCGGGCACCAGCCGGGTCAGGATTTGCCCTCGCACTGAAGCCCCGGAGCCCTTGCCGGCAAGCCGGGACGTGACCGCGGCCGCGTTGCCGACCGCGATGGCGACACTGAGTCGAATCCGATCCGTCACGGTAAGGGCGGCAGGGGTCGCCAGTGCGGACAGCTCAGACATGGCCACCATTGTGCCTTGCCGATCGAAATGCTGACGTTGGCGCGCCAGCGTCGAGATTGTGGCGGGTTGTCAGTTGGTCGCGATTCCGGGACGCGTTTAGTAGCCGGCGGGGGTTGCGGGGAGGACCTGGCGATACTGCGGCTGTTTGCAGAAGCGGTTCGTGCCAGTGTCAGTGCCCCGCAGCCGTCGGCCAACCCACGGCAGCGCATGATCGCGCGCCCACTCCAGGTCGCGACGGATCGTGTCGCTGCGGCGCTCCGGCGCCGGTGGCGGTAGCGGCTGGGCCCAATGGCGGTCTTGGGGTGGCAAGCCGAGGGTGCACAGCGCCGCTTCAGCGATGCGTCGGTGCGCCTCGGAGCTGAAATGCACCCGATCGTCGAACCACATGCGACGGTCCTGCAGAAAATGCGGGTTCCACACGTCAATGAGGTGGGCGCCGTGGCGGTGTGCGATGTCGGCCAAGAGCAGTGTGAACAAGGCGACCTTGCCACGATCCAGGCCGACGACCGGTGTTCCTCTGGTGTCGATTCCGGAGCCGAGCAGCACCGCAACGCCAGCACTACGGAAGGCCGCCACCGCCTGCTCGATGCCGGCAGCGAGGTGGTCGGGGTCGCTGATGGAGCGCAGCATGTCGTTGCCGCCGCCCCAGATCGACACCAGGTCGGGCTGCATCGCTTGGGCGACCGGCACCTGCTGAGTGACGATCGCGTGGACGGTGCGTCCGCGCACGGCGAGGTTGGCGTACTCGATGGGTTCGCCGCTCAGCGAGGCCAGATGTTGGGCGAAGCGGTCGGCCCAACCGATCGCGTGCCCGTCGGCATCGAAGTCGGCCAGGCCTTCGGTGATCGAGTCGCCGAGAGCGACGAACCGTCGCCACGGCGGCAGGGGAGCGGGCATTCTCACCTCGGGCTTGATCAAGGAGCGGGCTGCCAGCACGGTATCGGCGCGCCGCGGTGCCGCTGGGGAGTATTTCGGCGGCTTTCCGAGTTGTCCACGCGATGTTCGCCCTCCGTACGCGGGGCAATGACCTGCTGGTCATTCGGCAGCTGTGTGTCGCGCAGATCAGTAGGAGTTGGGGATTAGGGGTATGGGCTGGATTGAGCTTCACCCAGTAGGGTGAGTTTTGCTCGACGGTGTGCGCACCGACTTTGACATCGATACGAAGGAGCCTCCCCATGGGACTCATTCAGGCGGCAATCGGAGCGATCGGCGGAACGCTGGCCGATCAATGGACAGACTTCTACACCGTGCCTGCGGGCTTGGCGCCAACGGCGGCGCTGTTCGCAGCGGTGCCTCAGGGGCAAAACGCAGGGCGCGGTTCGAACACCAAGGGTTCCGATGGTGTGATCACCAACGGCAGCCGCATCATCGTCCCGGAGGGCTATGGGCTGGTGCTGATGCAGGACGGTGCCATCACGGCATTTTCCAATCAGGCCGGCGCCTATGTGTGGGATTCGGCCGAGCAGAACTCGCAGTCGATCTTCGTGGGCAATGATCCGATCAGCGCGCTGGTCACCACGTCCTGGGAGCGCTTCAAGTTCGGCGGAATGCCCGGCACCCAGCAGCGTGCCTACTTCGTGACGTTGAAGGAACTGCCGAACAACCGCTTCGGCACCCAGTCCGAAATCTACTGGGACGACGCCTACATGAATGCCCAGGTCGGCGCTATCACCCGCGGCACGTACACCATGAAGATCGTCGATCCGATCTTGTTCATCAAATCCTTCGTGCCGGCCAGCTACCTGGAACCGGGTCGGGTGTTCGACTTCACTGATATCGACAACGATGCCGCCGCCCAGTTGTTCAACGAGGTGGTCGGCTCACTGGCCCCGGCGTTCTCGATGTACACCAACGATCCGATGAAGCAGAATCGCATCACCCGGATTCAGCAGGATTCCATCGGCTTCGCCAAGAGCCTGTCGGCTGCCGTCGAGGCGAACTACCAGTGGCATTCGGGTCGGGGCCTGGAGATCGTTGCCACGGCGATCATCTCCATCGAGTACGACGAGACCACCCGCGAACTGTTGCGCAATGTGCAGCGCGCCGATGCCCTGTCGGGTCAACGCGGCAACTCCAACCTGCAGGCATCCGTCGCGTCCGGCTTTGAATCCGCTGGCGAGAACGCCGGACCCGGCGGGTTGATCGGGATGGGCATGGCGGCCGGCTCCACCGGAATCGGTGCCCTGCAGCAGCCCGCGCAGACGGCACCTCAGGTCGCTGGCCCGCAGGATCCGCCGGCGAAGGAGCCTGGTGAGGATCCGATGGCCAAGCTGACGCAGATGAAGCAGATGCTGGATGCGGGCCTGATCACCCAAGAGGACTACGACGCCGCGAAGGCCAAGGTCCTCGGGCTCTGAGGCGGATTCCATGAGCGTCCCGCCAGCAGGCCCTGGTCCGTCGAGCATTCCTGGAGAGGGGTTCGGTACGCAACCGCCCCCACCACCGCCTCCGCAGCCCCATCAGGTGCCCCAGGTTCAGCAAGAGCCCGCGCCTGCCCAACCCCAACAGGTCAACACCGCCAACACCGCGCTGCAGGACGGTGTCAATCGGTGCCCGAAGTGTGGCTCGACTGACATCCAGTTGCGGGTCTCCACCGGCATGCTGGTCTGTTTGTTCTGCCGTCACGAATGGTCGGAAGCGAAGATCGAGCCCATGGTCTCCGGTGAGGTTCCGCTGTGGGACCTCACCGGCACGACGGTCGCCTCCGGTGCGTCCGATATTTCTCCGGAAGTCTCCGGAGTGATGACGTTGAAGTGCTCCGGTTGTGGTTCCGAAGTGGTGGTGAACACCGCCGAGGCGATGTCGTCGCGATGCCACTGGTGTCGCCACGTCCTCACCATCAATGAGCAGATTCCCAATGGTGCGGTGCCTGATGCGGTGCTGCCGTTCAGCATCACCCGTGACCAGGCGCTGGCCCATATCAAGCAGTTTGCCGGCAAGCGCCAGGTGTTTGCCCACAAGGCATTTCGTAGTGGATTCGCCCCTGAGAACGTGGTCGGGGTGTACCTGCCCTATCTGGTGATCGACGCCAACGCCAGTGCTGATGTGTGGGGTCAGGGTGAGATCGAGACGGCGCGTTACACCCGCAAGGTCGGCGACCACGACGAGACCTACTACAACGCCGATGTGTATCAGGTTCAGCGCCACGTCGACTACACGGTGGACGATCTCACCATCGAGTCCTCTGCAGAACGCGCGAACATGAATGCGTTCGTGAACACCAACAACATCATCAACACCATCCTGCCGTTCGACACCGAGAATGCGGTGCAGTGGAACGCGAACTACTTGGTCGGCTACACCTCCGAACGTCGCGACCAGGATGTTTCCCAGGTCGAGCCGGTGCTGGAAGACCAGTTGCTGTCGATCGCACGAGCCCAGGTCGAGAACTCGATGCGCGCCTATGACCGCGGCGTCCGCTGGGAGGCCGAACACTTGGATGTTCACGGCTCGCGATGGGTGGCGATGTACCTGCCGGTGTGGTTGTACTCGTTCTATCAGCCGAACAACAACGGCGGGATGGTGCACTACATCGCGGTGAATGGACGTACCGGAGAAACCATGGGCAGTGTGCCGGTGGCCCAGGCTCGGCTGATCACGTTCGCCCTGGCCATCGGAGTCGTGGTGGAAGCGTTGGTGCTGGTCATGATTCTGGGGGTCCTGTTGTGATTGCGTTGCAGATCATCTTGGAGAGCTCGTCCAGCAACAACCCGGGCTGGTTGCTGTTGGCCGGTCCGATTGCTGCGGTGGCGGTCTACTGGGGCTTGTTCCAGTACTACCGAAACACCAACAAGTCACACTCCTTCGAGCACGAGACCGGGATCGAATCCCAGCCGATCACTGGCAGTGACCAGAAGGTCGACACCGTTCGAGGCACGCAGCGCACGGCGATCAATGGCAACAATGTGAGGGACTACCGCCAGCGCGTGAAGCGGGTGTGACAGCCGAACCTCCCCGCGGTGAAGTCGACCTAGTCCTGACGAGGTGACCGGAATCTGCACCAAGACTGCGTTGAAACGGCTCGCACGGTGTGCGGAACCCGATCGGGATGCACAATTCGGTCACGGTGCCTAGTTGTGGGTGCCGCATGGCAGGTCAGGAGGCGTTTCCCCGGGTTGGGTGTGGTGAACAGAAACGGCTTGGGGTGAGTAACGGGACTCGAACCCGCGACATCCTGGACCACAACCAGGTGCTCTACCAACTGAGCTATACCCACCATGACGTCCGGCTAGCCGAACGAGCCTGTTTATCTTAGCGGTTCCGCGCGGCGACCTGAAATCAGTCGGCGGTCACTTCGGGACGATGCCCGGTGAGTTCGCCTTGATGTTTGGCCGCAATCTCGCGAAGCGCATCGGTGGGCAGACCCGGGGGCGTCACGAAGACTGCCTCGCGGTAGTAGCGCAGTTCCTCGATGGATTCCTGGATGTCGGCCAGGGCTCGGTGATTCCCGTTCTTGGCCGGGGTGTTGTAGTAGGCCCGCGGGAACCAGCGGTGGGCCAGTTCCTTGATGCTGGAGACATCCACATTGCGGTAATGGACGTGAGCTTCGAGTTCAGGCATGTCGCGAGCCAGGAAGGCGCGGTCGGTGCCGATGGTGTTGCCTGCCAGCGGTGCTTTGCGGGCCTCGGGCACGTACTCGCGAACGTAGGCCAGTACTTCTGCCTCGGCCTCAGCCATCTCCATGCCGGATTCCAGCAGCGGCAGCAGGCCGGATTTCACGTGCATCTCCCGGACGAAGTCACCCATCTGCTCCAGCGCCTCTGCTGGGGGCTTGATCACCACCTGAACGCCGTCGCCAAGCACATTCAACTCGGAGTCAGTGACCAGGACCGCGACCTCAACCAGGGCATCCGCCTTGAGATCCAGACCGGTCATTTCACAATCGATCCAGACCAGGTGTTCGTTCACAAGCGCTCAGTCTAGGACTTCTGAGCCTGCTTCTGTGCGCAACGCCTACGACCGAACCGTGTCGGCGCTATCGCGCCGCGCCGCGGAGGGGCCGTTGACTCGGCTAGCATCGAACCGCGCAAACGGCGCCGGCCCCCGTAGCTCAGCGGATAGAGCAGCAGCCTTCTAATCTGTCGGTCCCAGGTTCGAGTCCTGGCGGGGGCGCGGTCAGGACATGGCCTCAAGTCCCGATCTGGAGGCCCTCCCTTCCAAAGAGTGGACAGTGTTCTGAAGTTCATGAATTTCTTAGCCTGGGTCGACTGCCATTTGCGGCCCAGTTGCGGGCAGCCGACGCGGTGCTGAAACCTCCCCTGCGCGAGTTGAGGTGGACTGCCGTCTCGACGCAGATGGTTGGTTGCTGTGGTGTCCGGGCCTGAGGCCTTCGTCACCCCCATCCAGTGTTCTGGTCGCCCTAGTCGCACCGTGAACCTGGCTGTAGTGACGCCCACATTCATGTGCGTGCACATGCGCGACCTCGACACGCTCCCGGTGGTGCGGGTGGGGGAGTTCTGCTTCTATTGCCGCCCCTCGAATCGCGAATTCCGCACTTGCGCTGGTCCGGAAACGGGCTCATTTCGCCGATTTGATCCTTGCCGGGATGCTGCGGGCCTGGGCGTTTGGCCGTGGGGCGCAGCGATGAGTGCATTTCTGGTGCCTATTGGGGGCTGTGCAGCAGTAGCATGCGCGCTGTTCGGGTATTCCCGACATCATCTGAGGGGATTAAGGCCATGAGTGTTCAACCTTGGCGCTCCGTGCGCGGCTACATCGCAGTGTTGTTGATTTCGATTTCCTTGGTAGCAACTAGTCTCGGCGCGATCAGCGCTCCGGCTGCGAGCGCAGCTCCAACGGGCTCGGATACTCCGCAGGGGTTTACCTTCGGCTACGACGACTTTTCCTCCTTGGAGGGACTGAAGCTGAACGGGTTGGCGGACGCGATTCAACAGCCGGTGGATGTTGATGGGCATCCGTCGCTGCGTTTGCTCCGATCATCGCTGTGGGAACGCTCGTCGGTGTTCTGGTCCCAGGCGCTGCAGATTGCCACAGATACTGGCGCCTCATCGTTCTCTCAAACGTTTCAGTTCAGGATTACTGGCAACGTGAATACCGGTGCCGATGGCATCGTCTTTGTGATCTGTGACTCGCCCGACGTCGTGGGCGGCGACGGTCTGGGGATCGGGTACTCCGGACTCAGACACTCGATCGGTGTCGAGTTCGATACCTGGTACAACGGCGGCCTGGATCCCAATGGGAATCACATTGGTATCGATATTGATGGGAATCTGCAGTCCGTCACCACTGCGAACCCGCCGAGTTCTCTGGAGAACGGATCTGTGTGGACCGGCTGGGTGGACTATGACGGTGCGACCCACCGCCTTGAGGTGCGCGCATCCGACACCGGCGTGCGTCCAGAGGAAGCCATAGCCGCGACCACTGTGAACATACCGGCTGTGGTTGGCGCTGACGTGGGCTATTTCGGAGTGACGTCAGCGTCAGGTACTGCTTCGCAGACCATTGATGTGTTGTCGTGGAAAGGCACTGGAATCTTCCCCGGCGTCACGCCGGACCCCGAACCGCAGCCAGACCCACCGGTGGCAATCGTTGGTGAGGATCAAAGCGTCGCCGAAGGCGACGTAGTGGGTCTGGACGGCAGCGCCTCCACCTCCGGTGATGAAGATCAAACGCTGTCCTATTCATGGCGGGTGACACCGAAGTCCGGCCCGCCGGTGATGCTGGTCGGGGCGCAAACGGCATCGCCCTCTTTCGTGGGGCTGGACGACGGCGAGTACCGGGCCACATTGACGGTTACCAATGGCGCTGGTCTCCGGGACTCAGCATCCACCATTGTGACGGTCACAAACCGAGCGCCGAAAGCGAAAGCCAGCGTGTCTGCGGGCACCGTCGGCGGAGTCACTCAAGTCAATGGCACGTTCACCGATGTCGGCCTGCTCGACTCACACAAGGTGAGTGTGGATTTCGGCGATGGTTCCTCCCCGAGAACGGTGTCGCCACAGGTGACTGGCTCAGGTTGGGGCAGCTTCTTCGCCTCCCACGTCTACAGCCAGCCCGGTAGCTTCACCGTCACGACGACCGTCACCGACTCTGACGGCGGAGTCGGAACGGCAAAAGCGAAGACCGTCGACGTGAGGAGAGCAACCGGAGTCTGGGCAAACTCGACTACCGGAGGCTTCCGGTGGTCCGGGGGTACCGGGTCTATCAGCGGCGATGTGCATTCCAACGGCAGCGTCTTTGTGCATGGCTCAGCCAAGACAGTGACCGGTGCGGTGGAGTACGCCAGTTCAGCGAAGGTCTCCGGACAGGCTGCGAGGACCATTCATCCGGTCAAAGCCGCGGTAGCCGGTCTGCCCTACTCCTGGGACATCGAGGACTTCGCTCCGGACGGGGCGGTCGCCGCGGCCGTGGGCAACGCCTACCACGACATGAGCGCTTCGTGTTCTCACGGGGTGTGGCATATGCCCCATGCCCGCCTAGACGACGGCGTGTACTACGTGCCGTGCGATGTGCACCTGAGCGGATCCTCCTTCGGTGGACGAGTCACCCTCGCCGCTATCGGTGCGATCGAGGTCACGGGGTCAGCGCCACTTTTCCAGCCATTCTGGGATGGACTCTCGTTGCTGTCCGATGCGTCAGGCGCCAAAGCCATCCACATCGCGGGCGTTTCTTCGGTGTTCGGTGGTGCCCTCTTTGCCGAGCACGGCGAGATCCGTGTGGCAGGCTCGACCAACTCGTTCAGCTGCGCGCTCATTGCCGACACCATCGAGATCAGCGGTACCAAAACCACGGTGGACGCTGCCGACTGTCGCACGTCGGTCTCGAATGACGCCGAGCCGCAACTCGTGCCCGAGTTAAGCACAGCGGTCAGCGTCGACCTTGACACCGCGCTGCCCAACTCGGCACTCGACTACACGGTACGCGTTGGCAATGATGCGTCAACGCTGGTTCTGCCGGCCACCATCGCAGTTCGCAACCTCGACGACGGCTCAATCACCGTCACCGGGCACGACTACGCGGTGCAGCGCTTTGATGTCGCCACCGGCCGCTGGGTGGAACTCGCGAGCGAAGGTGACGATGCGATCGATGTTCGACTTCTGGCCACGCCGGCTGCTGGCGTCGACTACGCACCCAAGGGGTCCATTGACGGCACCACTGTGGAGCCTGGGGCTTGGGCTACCTGGGGGAGCCAAGCCGTCCTCCACCTGAACCCTGAGACCACAACCATGGTCCTCGACCCCGACCGGACCAGCGGCCTGCGAGTGCTCACCGATCTGACAGTCTCGCCCACCTCGGCAAAGGCTGTACGCGTTGTGGGACCCTCGCAGAACTTCATCGTGGCCGTGCGCGACAAGGGCGCAGATGCGCGAGACGTGACAGCCACCGTGTTGCTTCCCAACGGCGCAACTACCGTCGACTCGGCGTCGGAGCCTGACCTGGCCGCTCTCGCGCCCGGCGCCCGCGTCGACATCCATCGCAGCTTCGAGGTTCCCGCCGTCGCTGGCCGGACGGACGCCGAAACTGATGCCGGCTACTTGCTGCGGCTTCAGGCTGCCGATGGCACCAAGCTGATCGGCGCAGCGTTCAGCCTTGCCACCGGTGGAGTAGGTCGTCTGGCGGCCCCGATATCGTCGGCAACTGCCACTGAGGGCGCCCCGGTGCTCGAGGTGAAGACCACCGGCGAGAAGACGGCGCAGCCCGGCACCGATGCCGCCTACACCGTGGGATTCACTAACTCCGGGACGGTGCCTGCGAACGCACTGACGACCGCGGCGAGCGCTGACGGCGCGACGCTGGTTCTCACCGGCGCGCCCACAGCGCTCGCGGCGCACGAGACCGCGTCGGCGGACACAACCTGGACAGTGCCCGATGATGCTGACCCCGGGACAGTCGCGGTGCGAGGCGAAGCCACGAGTTGGACCGATGGCAACGGCAATAGCTACGGCCCGCTTGGCTCGACGTTGACCGCGACCGTGGCGGAACGTGCTGCGGTCCAAACCGTGCTCAGCGCCAGGCTTGCCGATGACGTCGGTCAGGACAACCTCGTCAATCCCGGCGACGCAGTCGGGTACACCCTCGCCGTCACGAATACCGGCACGAAGGCCCTCAGCGGCGTTCGCGCGGTTCTGCCGTTGGACGCTGACACCGCTATCGATGCGGGTTCGGTCACGGTGCCTGACGGTGCCACATTCACCATCGCGCAGAACACCCTGACCGTAGCGTTGCCCGACATCGCCGTAGGCGCGTCCGTCTCGTTCCAGGCGTTGGCCACAGTTGTCGATCCGTTCCCGGCGAGCCGGACTTCGATCAGCGCGCAGGCCACCATCACCGCCGACGGACTTGCCTCACAGCTCAGCAGCAACCCGATCAACCCAACCAAGGCGCAACCGACCACCACCCCGGTTGCGCAACCCAACCCGGCGATCGCCACCACACTCGAAGCGGCCATGCGTATTGATGCGGACGGTTCGGGCACCCTCACTGCTGGGGACACGATCCAATACACGATTCAGGCGACCTCGGCAGGAAACGCCACCGTCACTGAGTCCGTCGTCCGACTGCCCGCTCCCACTGGCACTGCTCTGGTGGCTGGCTCGGCTTCGGTGGAGGTGCTCCCCGACCCGACGAGCGCAGGTATGCCTGGGCCGACAGCAGTCGTTGACGAGGACGGGCTCGTGGTCACGCTGGGAAGCTTCGTGCCGGGTGCTTTCGCGCTTGCGACCGTCCAGGCGAGACTCGCGAGCCCAACCCCGACCGATCAGGACGCGATCACTGCCATTGCCACCGCCACGGGCGGCAACATCACCGCGACTGACAGCGAGCCCCTCGCGTTGAGCCTGGGGCATGTCGTTGGGGACAGCGGTGCCCCCACAGTGACCGGCCTCGCCCCCGCCGACGGCACTCGGGTGACCGCCCCTACGCCCATTGGCGCGGAGTTCACCGCTCCCAATGGCACAACGATCACAGACTGGAAAGTGACCGCTCGCCCTGACACCGAGGGTATTGACGGCGAATCGAGTGTGGTGGTGATCGGTTCCGGCACCGGCGCGCCGCCAGCGACCTGGGCGACTTTCGACCCAACCATTCTGCCCAACGGTCCTTACACCCTCACTTACTCCGTGACCGCGTCGGACGACAGCAGTCAATCTACGACGTCAACGATTGTCGTTGATGGTCAGCTCAAGCTGGGCCGAGCGTCCTTCCAGGTCACGGACTTCACGACCCCGGTGGCCGGAACACAGTTGTCGGTTGGCCGCCAATATGACTCGTTCGACGGTGCAACCACCCACGACTTCGGCGTCGCGTGGTCAGCGCTGTTGATCGGTCCGCGGCTCACCACCAATCGAGTGCTCGGTGCAGGCGGCTGGTACAAGTACAGCACCAACTGTGTGTTCGGCTGGTGTTCGAGCGCTTGGGCATCGAACACCCCGCACGTCGTCACGGTGACCTGGCCGGATGGTCACGTGGAGAGCTTCGACATGGCCGGCACCGGGGGAACGAACCTCACCTGGACCGGCTCTGCGGTATTCACCGCCAGAGCAGGGACCACCTCGACCCTGGCCGTCGATCCTGCTCAGGCCACTATCGCCGACAGCAGCGACGGCAACCTCTACGACGGCATCGGCGGGAAGCTGTACGCCCCAACCCGATTCATCCTGACCACCGCCGACGGCGTCAGCTACGTGCTGGATACCGACAAAGGCCTGGTTTCATGGACCACCCGCGACAAGACGGTGTTCACCGTCGGCAGCAGCGGGGTGACCTCCTCAGCCGGCGGGACCCCGCTGACGTTCAAGCGTGACAGCGTTGGGAGGATCACCCGAGCCGACGGACTGAGCGGTCTGTGGGCGACCTACGCCTACGACTCTGCTGGCGATCTAGTGAAGGTCACCACCGCTCAAGGTGCCACCACCTACAGCTACGACGCGGCCCACCGGCTACTGACGATCACCGAACCCTCGGGTACCTCAACCCTCGATTACGACGCTGACGGTCGGCTGGTCTCGATCACCGGGCCCGACGGCACGGTGAACACAATGACTGCCGACGTGGACGGCAAGACTCGCACCTGGACAGACGCTGCCGGTGCTGTGACTGTCGAACGGATGGATGACCTTGGTGACGTACTCGAACGCACCGTGACCGCGAAAGACGCCTCCGGGGCGAGCGTCGCTCGCACGACGACGATGGGCTATGACGCCGACGGCCATCTGACGTCCCGAGTGGGCACGACTGGTGCGAGCGAGTCCTTCACCTGGGATTCGCGTGGGCACCTCACCGCCTATACCGACGCGGCCGGTGCCGTGTGGCAGGTCGGCTACGACGAGTCGGGACAGCTCACCTCGGCGACATTGCCCAATGGTGCAAAGGCGACGCTCAACTATGACGCCTCCGGCCATATCACGAGCTACTCCGATCCGGATGGCACCACTCAGATCAACTCCGACGATAGTGGCCGTCCGTCAACGATAACGATGCCCTCAGGTCAGACAGTCTCTCTGACCTATGACGCCGACACCGGGCAGGTGGCCAGTGCCGCCAGCGCCGGGATGACTGCTTCGCTGTCTTACGACGCGTCAGGCAGGGTTTCGACGTTGACCGGGATGGCCGGTGACACCTACTCGCGCAGCTACGACGCGGCCGGGAATCTAACTGCGCTGACCGGTCCGTTGGGCCTGTCGAACTCAGCCACCTACGACGAGGCGGGGCGGGTGGTGTCGGTGACCCGTACCTTGAACGGCTCCGATTCGGCGACCACGACCGCCAGTTATGACGATGGTGGTCGAATGGTCCGCAGCCAAGGACCGGAGGGTACGACCATCTGGACTTACGACTCAGCTGGCCGAGTAGCCACTGAGAAGGTCAACGGGGAGACCACCAGTTACACCTGGGACGGCTTCGGGCAGCTGACCTCGGTCACTGAACCCGGTGGCGGCGTGACTCGCTACGGCTACGACGCGGCGGGCAACCAAGTGCGGGTGACCAACCCGGCCGGTGCGACCACTCGCTCCAGCTACGACGACGCGGGTCGGGTGACTGCCGTCACTGATGCCTACGGCAAGACCACCAGCTACCACCGAAACTCTGCCGGCCAGGTGGATACGGTGACGGACCCGCTGGGCCGCATCACCCGCTACAGCTACGACTGGAATGGGCGACAGACGAGTACCACGACGCCAGCCGGTGAAGTCACGACGACCAGCTACGACTCTGCGGGTCGAGTAGTGAAGGCGACAAACCCCGCCGGGGCGACCAGCACCTGGACCTATGACCCGGAGACCGGTGAGCTGGTCTCCAGCACCGATGCCGCTGGGGTGGAAACCACCTACGGCTATGACGATGCGGGCAGACAAACCGCGGTGACCGTGGCGGGCGCGACCACGACGACGGCCTATGATGCGCTGTCGCGGGTGGTGAAGCTGACCAGTCCGTCCGGGGCGACGACGACCTACAGCTACGACGCAGGCGGGCGACAGACCAAGGTGACGACCCCCGCGGGAACGACTCGGACGGTCTATGACAGTGCCGACCGAGTGGTATCGGAGATTGATGCTCTGGGCGCAGCGACTGACTACGTCTACAACGCTCGTGGTCAGTTGGCGTCAATGACTGATGCGCTGGGACAGGAGGTGTCGTTCGGCTACGACGAGGCGGGCAATCAGACCAGCATTACCGATCCGAATGGTCACACCACGAGCTACGACTATGACGTGCTGGGTCTACAGACCAGTCTGACCGACCCGTTGGGCAACACCCAGCGTTGGGCCTATGACGATTCGGGTCGATTGGACTCGGTGACCAATGCCCGCGGTCAGAAGACCACCTACACCTATGACGATGCCGGGCAGCTGGTAGGGGAAGACCGACCTGAGGGCCAGGTGACCCGCACCTGGGATGCTGACGGGCGGGCGTTGAGTGTGTCGGACTGGACGGGCACAGCCAGCTACGAATACAGCAACGCGCTGGGTCTGCTCAGCAAGGTGACACGTCCGGCGGGGTCGGTCACCTACGGCTATGACTCGGCCGGACGCCGTACGAGCATGCAGGCTTCGGGGCAATCCGCTATCCAGTACAGCTATGACCCGACCAGTGGCGACTTGGCCGAAGTCACCGCCGGGTCGACGTCCTACCAGTATGGCTATGACGATGCGGGCCGGTTGGCGCAGGTTTCACGCGGCAACCAGGTGACTACGGCGTACTCCTACGACGACTCGGACCGTTTGACCGGCGTCAGTCATGCCTTGTCTGGGGCGCTGATTGACTCCTACACCTATGGCCTGGATGCAGTGGGGAACCGAACACAGGTCACGTCGTCGTCGGGGACGGAGAAGTACGCCTTCGATGCGGTGGGGCGGTTGACGAAGGTGACCGCTGCTGACGGCTCGGTGACGGACTACTCCTATGACGCGGCCGGCAACCGACTGACGCAATCCAGTGATGGTCAGACGCTGCGGTACAGCTATGACGATGCGAATCGGCTGGTGAGTGCCTCTGACGGCACCAGCTACGGCTACGACGCTGATGGGAATCAGATCCTCGCCGGAGATCGGACCAGCGCCTATGACTCGGCAGGCTATCCGACGCGGGTTGGTTCGACCTCGGTGGCAACTGATGCCGATGGGTTGCGATCGCGGGTCGGTGATACCTCTTATGTCTACGACGCCACCGGTGGTGTTCCGCAGGTGCTTGCTGCCGGTGGCACGGGTGTGGTCCCGGCTGTTGGGGGCGGGTTCGAGACTGGTGCGGGCTATCTCTTGACCGATGCGCTGGGCACGCCGACCTACTCGGTCAACGGCAGTGGTCAGGCCAGCAAGGTTGCTGGTGGCGGGGTGTTCGGTGCGGTCGGCCAGTCTGGTCTGGTGACGGGGTTTGCCGGTGGTGTGAACACTGCTGGTGGTTTGGTGCAGTTCGGGGTGCGGGATTATGACCCTGCTCAGGGTCGGTTTGTGTCTGCGGATTCGTGGACGGTGGGTGGCCCGGGTGCCGGCGGGTACAACCGGTATGCCTATGCGGGCAATAACCCGGTGACGTTCACTGACCCGTCTGGTCACAGTTTTGTCGAGTATGCGTTTCAGATGGCGCGTGGTCCGCTGGCTGCTGCTGGTGAGATGACTGCGACGGGGGTGTTGTTCTCGGCGGTGTTTGGGGCGGCCGCCGGGGGTGTTGCCTATGCGGTTTTCGGGCCTGAGCCTAAGACGGCTGAGGGTGCTTTGACGTGGATGCTGATCGGCGGGATTGACGGGGTTTGTGGCGCGGTCACCAAGAACGCGTTCCTTTGTGGAGCGTTGAACGGCGCATTGTTCCAGGCGGCTGATGACTGGTTGGTAAAGCATCAGTTGTCGAGTTGGTGGGATTATGCGAAGGCGGCGTCGCTGAACGGTTTGTTGGGTGTGGGGGCCGGTTGGGCGGGCTATGGGTTGTCCAAAGTCACCAAACCCGCCTTGACCTGGCTGGAGAGGACCTTCCTCCGGAACGCCGCGAGCACCGGGGGATCGGCACTGGCTGACGCCTCGGCTGCGGCGTTCAAGGCTGCCAACGCTGCTTCAGGCTGGATACCGTCGGCGAAGCACCTCCCTGGGGCTGGGGGGCGGTGGCGGAAGTTTGCCGTTGGTGCCAACCCGGCTGCCCTGGTTCAAGAGGCTCTGCGTTCCCCTGGAGCCACTTTCCGGCCGGACAAGATCGCTGGACGGTTCATCGTCGAAACCGATCTAGGTCGTGTGATCGGAACCAAGGGTGAGACCTGGCTCAAGGTTGTCGTCACGGATGGTGGGGATATCATTACCGCCTACCCGGTGAAGCGATGAAACTTACTTTTACTAATGCCAGGCTGGACCCGCGAGGGCTGCCCCAACCCTACGATGTCCTCTTGGGCGTGGAGGCGACGGTGCGGCTTACCACTGACGACGGTCGGCTCGTGTATGAGGAGCCCCTCTTTCCGGTGGTTGAGTTGGCCCTCGCCCTACAGGACTGGCTCGATTCAGGCATCGCGGTTGGAGACGACTTTTCGTTCGACTCGGTTGAGTCCGATGAGACGGGCTTGCTGTGGTGCAAGGCCGATGGTGACGGCTGGCGAATCGGTGCTCTGGGCCAAGAGTTCCTGGACGCGACTGTGTGCAGCACTGCTCAGGTTGTGGCTATGTTCTCCGCTTTCGTCCAAGCTGTCGAGCATTGGCTTTTCACCTCCACTAGTCGAACACTGGGAAGCGCACGGCCTTGAGGTTTCGGTTGACGTGGCATAGGGCACTTCGACCGGTTCGAGCTATCGCTTCGAGATGGACGCTGCGCGTATGCGTGTGAGGGGCTCCGACTGATCGTGAGGGGGCCATCTTGACCGCTTCGACGGGGGGCGTCGAATGGGGCGTTGGTTCAGCCTGCTGATGATGTGTTGGTGAATCACCAGGTGTTGAGCTGGCAGGTCTATGCGCAGGCCACATCGGTGAACGGCCTGTTGGGTGCGGGCTGGGCAGGGTACGGGCTGTCCAAGATCGCCAAACCCGCCTGGACCTGGCTGGAGAACACCCTCCTCCGGAACGCCGCAAACGTAGGCGCGGATGCAATGACGTGGGCAGGCCGAGATCCGTCCTACCGGTCGAAGTTGGCCATGGACATAGGCGCACCACCCGTTGGCGACTTCGACGCGCACCACGTCCTTCCGGTCGAGTTCGGACGGGACTTCGCGCGGCTTGGCATCGATGCCAACGCTCCGAAGTTCGGCACTTGGGTACCTCGGGCAGAACATCAAGGATGGAGCTCGGAGTAGGCTAAGGATTGGCGTTCCTTCTTGCGCGGTTCGCCGGCCGTGGCGCAGATCTTCGACTTCGCTCGAATGATGGGCGGGAAGTCGGCCGGTTGGGTGTGGCGGATGAGGGTTGGGCGCGCGTAGATGTGGGCGATCTAGATGGTCAAGACCCGCGCCGGGTTCTAGCTGGCTACGCCAGACTGGAGAGAATCGTAGGCAAAGCGGACGCGGGGAGGATCGGTGATCTCGTGCCGACCTACTGGGCCGCGCTCTTCCTCGCTAGCACCGCATTCGTTCAGGTGCTCACCGAAGCTGGGCTCACCGGTTGGTCTGCTTCTCCCATACCTGTCGCTGGGAACCCACGGGCCGTCGATCTCATGTTGATCCAAGTGACAGGAAGGTGCACGGTGCCCCGAGCACTCGGAGTAGGGATGGAGCTGGATCCCAAGGGGTGGGACGGCTCTGACTTCTTCCTCATGGATGGCGATGCCACGATCTACTTGTCGCCAAAGGCAAGAGGGGCCCTGGTCGCGGCCCAGCTGAGGAATGTGGAGACCGGCCTCGCGGGCTTCGAGGCACCCCAGTGATGCGGCTGTAACGAGGGCGATACACAATCCCGGGCTTGAATCTGCGTTCAAGAGCTGCCGGACGGAGTAGGTCGGAATGAAGGTGAAGGCCAAAAGATGCACGTTACTCACGCGGTCACGATGAATGGGCATATTCATGGAGAGTTGAAGGATTCGGAAGACACTTGCGAGGGCTCTCTTCGCAAACGTCTGGTGTTGCTGGATGGCTCGACGAGATATGCCTTTAGCCTCTGGAAGCTCCCAGACGGTGTGCGATTCGATCGCATCGATCTGGACAAATGGCCGCAGGAGTTCCTTCAGGTTGCGGGATCGAGTGACCGGATGACAGTAGAAGTTCGCCAGATCGAGGCGGGGCAGCCGAAGCAATATGTCGTGGGGCGCCACCAAGCCGAGGATCAGGTATTCCCAGATCAGGTCCGGATTCCTTGGAACGGGCACGATGTGGAGGTGTACTCGAGTGAGGTGTTTGACGCCGCGGAGGCGGGTGAAATCTTCGTGGCGTACTATCGAACGGGGACCATTCCGAACGAATATGTGCTGCGACTTCTGGGTTCCTAGGGGTGCACGGTGTTGATTTGGTGAATAGATGGACGCGGAGCGGCTTTGTGGTTGACGAGTGCTGTCATGAAGCTGCCGGACGGCGGTCGTGAAGGTGTTTTCCGCCATGACCTGACTTGGGTCATGGCTGTGCGTGAGTTTGTTTGAGGTGCCATGACCGAGCAACTAACAGTCGAGGGCGATTCGTTCGCACCGGTGACCTCAGCAATGGGCTTTCTGCGGGCTCCCTTACGAGTGGTTGCTCAGGGGCTGGCTGAGTGGCGTCAAAGCATCCACGGGTCGGTGCAAGTTGAGCAACTTGACGGAAGCCTTTTCGTCAATGTGCCTGTCCTTGAGCCGCTGACGAGCGGCATCCGCCCTCGCGAACTCGTCGTTGCCACCCAGAACTCCGAGTGGACTGCCCTCTTTGACAATGGGTTGCAGGGAGGTGACCCAGTTTCGACGGTCGGCTACCTTGCGTCCGCATTGGGTGTTCAGGGAGTCGTGGTGGTTTCGATTCCGGACGTGCCGGAAGGGCGGGGGCGGCGTCCACGATACGGGGCGCGTCAGCTCGAGATGTTTGCACCGACCGCAACAGACTTCTTGAATTACGTCCGCACGGTTTCTCTCACGCGCGATGGAAGCCGTTGGCGGTTTGATGCAAACGGTGCGGTTCAGAGTTTTGAAGACACTGAAGCCTACAAACGACGTAGGGTCGTTGACAGGTTCAGTGCGACAATGCTGGTCGAATACTGTGCGGCGCTGGGGCTGAGACCGTTCGACCCGGATTTTTTCCCGGGCCCCTGCATCCTTGTCCGCAATCCCGCCACGCCGTCACAAAACGCGCTCGCGTTAAGCCTGCGTGACGCGCAAGAGTGGCTTGGTGTCACTCCGGCCTGACCCACGATTTGGGTTCCCGTTGGTGTGGCTAACTGGCGGGTCAGGTCAGGGCCACCTACGGGCGCGGCGGCCCCCAACGACCCGGGGGCATTCTTATCCTGAGGATTGTGCCATGACGCTTCCATCAGAGGTCGGGGGCCCTACCACCGAACAGGTAGGCTACTTCGAAGTCGGAGCGGGTTCGCTCGCCGCTTGGATTGTCAGCGGCTTCGATGCTGGATGGCAGACTCGTCGTGCTGACGTGGTCTCGATGGACGAGACCGTCGCACTTCTTGCGCCGGGATCCGAAGTCAGTCGATACGTCTGCGTGCCTGTCGGCCAGTGGACGGCTCTGCTTAGCAACGGACCCCTCGGCACGGATGTCGGAGTGTTGCCGAGTTATGCCGCGAGAGAACTTGGATGCCGCGCGATGCGCGTGGTCAACGTCGCCGACACCGCTACCTATCCAGCCCGTGTACTCGAGGTCTACGGCCCGGGGGGCTCGCCGCCCCTCTCTATGGAGCGATCTATTGTCGCGGCGAACGATGGCGGGAGGTGGATGTTCGAGACCTCCGGACAGGCGTATCCCTTCGAGGATGAATCCGCCTATGTCAGGCGTGGTGTGGCGATGCGTTTCACGTCGGACATGGTCTACGACTACCTTCGAGCGCTTGGCGTCCCGGTCGATGCAGAACCTGATTGGCGGAACGCCCTGACAGTGGAGCGAACGCCATGATCCGAGTGGCCCGGGCCGCTGTAAGGGCGGCCCTGGCGGCGATCATCAGCTAGTTCGCAGTCACACTTCCCAACCTCGCGGTTTGGCCCTCTACCCAGGTGCTGGTCTACGCCTACGACGACCTGGTCCCTTCTGTGCCGAGGCGCAACGTCACCACTGAGCGTGAGCCGCGTGACGTTCACTGATGCAAGTGGGCACAGTCTTGTCGCGTGTGAGATGCAGATTGCGCGTGGCCCACGGGCTGCTGGGGCGGTGGGCTATGCGGTGTTTGGTCCGGAGCCGAAGACGGTTGAGGGTGCGCTTGCTTGGGCGTTGATTGGTGGGATTGACGGGATTTGTGGCGCGGTCACCAAGAACGCGTTCTTGTGTGGGTCGTTGAATGGGGCGGTGTTCCGGGGCGCTGAGGACCGGTTGGTGAATCATCGGTGCTCGAGCTGGCAGGACCTGGCGATGGCAGCGTTCCAGAACGGTCTGTTGAGTGTAGGGGCCGGGTGGGCAGGCTATGGGTTGTCCAAAGTCACCAAGCCGGCCTGGACCTGGCTGAAGAGCGCCTTTGGTAGAGGCGTCAGCGAGGCCGGGCCGGGTGCATGGGGTGTGGTTGCGGAGTCGATGTCGGAGCGCGCTGCGGCGTACCAGACTCAGATCACGGGTCGCGCGGCGGGATCGGTTTACTGGCTCAACGGAGTGAAATTCGACGGCTTCGCGGACGGAGTGTTGCAGGATGCCAAGGGCCCCAGATATATGCCCCGTTTGTCAAGGACGGCGCCTTCCAGCCCTGGTTCAGGGGCGCTGACAAGCTCATTGATCAAGCGCAGCGACAAGTTCGAGCTGCCGCGGGCATACCGATCATGTGGTCTGTGGCTGAGAAGCCGGCGGTCAGTGCGATACGTCGCCTGCTCGATGACGAGGGTATCGTTGGAATCACTGCCGTTTACGTGCCTGCGAGGTGACCGAGTTCAATGCAAGCCTCCTACATCGGTGCCTACTGGGGCGATCGTCGTGAAACTGCGTTTGAGTGTGGGGAACGCCTGTCGCGCTGTTTGCTTGGCCTGGGTGCGGTCGACCCGCTTCTTGCGGCTTGGTTTTTGAAGGGCGCAACGAGATCCACCGCGACGGTGCCGATCGCCTTGGGTGCGGACGATCTCGCCAGTTTGTTTGATCGCGGGCGAAACCGGCGAGATTCCGATGGTGAGGTGATCGAGGAACTCGGCTTTCGCGTGGGGTTGTGGAACAACCGGCGACCGGCCTTGGTGAACCGCCCCGGTGTGTCCGGAGACTCGAAACCTTGGGAAGGTTGG
>SWCA01001757.1_pt1 | contig 23960 bp, 22 predicted proteins | sample 4692961 | NCBI WGS metagenome assembly SWCA01 (sample SAMN10267275, study PRJNA491770) | bioreactor metagenome | isolation source: DHS bioreactor inoculated with | place: Japan: off Shimokita Peninsula
AGGGTGACCGTGGCGACGCCCCGAAACCGCTTTACGTCCTGTTCCCTGCCCTGCCGGTCGCGCTCATATTCCGTCCAGTCGACCTGGTAGCTCTGGTTGGAAAGCGGCACGATGTTCGTGACCTCGATGGCCACCGTCATCGTGCGGGCGCGGTCGAACGGAGAGTTGCCCCGAAACCAGGCGTTGACCTTCTCGGTCGCCGGATCGGCGGTGCGCAAGTGCGCATAGGTGCGGTCGATATATTGCTTCTGGACCACGGCATCGGGCGTGACCGAACGGAAATTGCTTACGAAGCTGCCAAGCGTGGCACGCACGACGCGAGGGTCGGCATATTCGATCTGTTGCGGGAAGCCGGCGCTCACCGCCGTGCCGAGCCGATCGACTTCCACGATGTAGGGCACCAGCTGCACCTGCGTGCTCTGATAAAGCGCATAGGAGAAGCCAATCACCGCCATCAGCATCCCCGTCACGCCGACGATGCGCCAGGACGCGGCCGCTTTCACATACGAGCCGTAGCGCTCGTTCCATTCCTGGCGTGCGGCAAGGTAGGGATTTTCCGGTGGGCTCTTTGCGGCCATGGTCACGCCTTGTCGTCTGCTGATTTTCTGGTGGTGGGGCGGCCCTGGCTCTGATCGAGCTTGGAATTGGCAAGGCCGAGCGTCGATGCCCCCCAGGTGCCGGGAACGCCGATCGCCTTGTCCCGCCCGGCCGAGGCGAGCGCGGAGCCGGCTGCCGTCGCGCCGCTGGTCATGCCTGTGAGCGCCGCGGCTCCGAACGAGCTGCCAGCGGCCCGTGCATCGGAATAGGCCGAGGCCCCTGCCCTCGCGCCGCCCCAGGCCAGCGCGGCGCTGCCGGCGGCCATGGTTGCGGCCTGGCCGCCGTGGCGGATCGTCTCCATGCCGCCGGTCACCGATACCCCCTGCACGACACCCTGGACGATGTTGGGTACGTACATGGCGATGACGAACACCACGACGGAAATGCCGCCGATCGCCAGCGTGGAGAGAAACTCGTCGGCGCCCGAGGGGGAGTTGGCGAGATTGATGAGGACTTCAGAACCGATGCGCGCGATCATCACCAGCGCCATCAGCTTCATGCCGACCGAGAACGCATAGACGAGATACCGGACGGCGAAGTCCTTGGTGAAGCTCGAGCCGCCGAGACCCAGCATGATCATCCCGGCGAGCAGCCCGACATACATCTCGGCCATCACGGCCACGAAGATCGCGGCCACCAGGCTGAAGGCAATGACGACGATCACCATGGCGAACACCGCCGCGATCGCCAGCGCGTTGTCCTCGAACAGCCCGAACTGCGCCTTCTCCGACATCTGGCTCGCGACCTGCAGGCCGGCGTTGAAGACGTTCGCTGGCGATGCCGAGCCGCCCCCTGCGCCGATCTGGAAGAGGCTGTCGACCATTGCGCGTGCGAAGTCCGGCCCCTGCTCGAGGATGAAGACGAACAGGCCTATGAACATGATGCGCCGCACCAACTCGGCGAACCACGTGTCGAGCGACGCGGCGCCGAGCGCCAGCCAGACAGCCGCAATGCCAACTTCGATGCCGGCAAGGATCCAGAACAGCGAGCGCGCCGCCTGCATGACGGTCGTCTCCCAGCCCTGCGCGGCGTCCGCGACCTCGTTTTCCAGCGTCGTGAGAAGCGAGCCATCCTGTGCGAGGGCGGGCTGGAGAAAAAACAGGACGCCGAGGCTGGCGGCAATGGCGAGCTTAGTTGTCGGGGGCCTCATCGCCCTGCCCCTCTCCGTTGCCCCAGCGCGGCCGCATCTCCTGCCCGGCGGTGGTGTCATACTCAGTCGGTGTGTCGAGGACTCTGCGCGCGCCATCCGGTTCCCCGCCAAGGTTCGGGACGACCCAGACCGCAACAGCGATCCCGACAATGACAGTGGCTGCCGCCATGATAATAAGTGTTCTCGTCACCAGCGCGGCTCCATGACCTGGCCGCCCGATGTCGACGGTGCGTTCGAGTTGAAAAAGTCCTCGCGGCGCGTCTGCGCGAGATCCTTTGCGGCCTGTTCGGACTGGTGCCAGGTCGCCATCATCGTGATCTGCTGCGAGACGAGACCGCGCAGCTTCTGTGTCTGTGCCACCTGTTGCGCGGCGATCTGATGGCCGACCTGCAGCGCCTGCATCTGACCGACGGAGCTCTGCGACATCGAGCGAAGCTGGCTCATCGTCGCCTCTTCACTGGCGAACTGATCGGCCGTCAGTCCGGCCGCCCGCAACGTCGCCGAAATCGTCTCGCGGTTGGTGTCCGACCACGACTGATAGCTCGAGGAGAAATCCTCGCCATTGGCGAGCCCCGTCTCGAACTCGGCGAAACTCTCGAAGCGTTGCTTGAGAACGTCGTCGATATTGCCCATCGCAAAGGCGATGCCCTCGCCCTGGTTGACGAGGTTCTGGAGCGCCATGAGGTCGCTTTCGACCTGACCCCAGACGTGATCGGGCAGCTGCAACGTGTTCTGCAGCATGTTCTCGTAGATCCGGATTTGATTCTGGATTTGCTCGGAGAGTTGCGTGATCTGAGTGATCTGGTTCTGGATCTGCTCGGCCGACTGGCCCGTGAGCCCCACCAGCTCCGCGTTGTTGAGGAGCTGCGTCCACTCGGTTGCGTTCCCGGTGACCGCACCGGCATGAGCCGAGCCTGGGAGAACCAGGCACGCGCTCATCACCGAGGCGGCCGTGATCCTAATCGCGTGTAAGAATGGCTTCGGCATTGCTGATCCCCCTTTCCATAAGCCACGCAGCCGGCCAGTCCGGACCATAATCCTTGTGCAACTGATCGATGCGTTTGAGGTCTTCCTTGCCCGAGGCGCCTGCGAAGGCGAGCGCGACCGGGCCAAGCGCCATGTCGAATAGCCGTCTGCCCTCGGGGCTTGCGACGTAGTATTCGCGCTTCGGCGTCGCGGTCGCGACGATCTCGATCTGGCGCTCGTTAAAGCCGATGCGCTCATAGAAGTCGCGCGTGCCCGGTTCGCGCGCGGCGCCGTTCGGCAGACAGATCTTGGTCGGGCAGCTTTCCTTGAGCGCGTCGATGATGCCCGAGCGTTCCGCGTCCGAGATCGACTGTGTGGCAAGCAGAACGGCGCAGTTCGCTTTCCGCAGGACCTTCAGCCACTCCCTGATCTTATCCCTGAAGGTGGGATGGCCGAGCATCAGCCAGGCTTCGTCGAGAACGATGAGACTGGGCGCGCCCGTCAGGCGTTTTTCGATCCTGCGGAAAAGATAAAGCAGCACGGGCACGAGATTGCGCTCGCCCATGTTCATCAGCTCCTCGATTTCGAAGGTCTGGAACGCGCCGAGCGCGAGCCCGTCCTCCTCGGCGTCGAGGAGTTGTCCCATCGGCCCGTCGACGGTGTAGTGGTGGAGCGCGTCCTTGATTTCGCGCATCTGCACCCCGCTCACGAAATCCGAGAGCGAGCGGCCTCGCGCCGACGCCATGAGACCGACCTGGCGGGAGATCGCATTGCGATGATCGGGTGTGATCGCAACACCTTGCATGGCGATCAGCGTCTCGATCCATTCGCTTGCCCAGGCCCGATCTCCCTCGGTCGACAACTCGGCCAGCGGGCAGAACGACAGAGAAGTCCCCTCCCCTGCGCCGACCTCGTAATGATCGCCGTCGGCAGCGATCGTGAGCGGGAGCAGCGACCGGCCCTTGTCGAAGGCAAAGATCTGCGCGTTCTCATAGCGGCGAAACTGAGCCGCGATCAGGGCGAGCAGCGTCGACTTGCCCGAGCCGGTCGGACCGAACACGAGCGTATGTCCGACATCGTCGACATGGAGGTTCAGCCGGAAGGGCGTCGAACCTGACGCAACCTGCATCAGGGGCGGCGAGCCGGGCGGATAGTAGGGGCAAGGCGCGGCAGCGCTTCCCGACCACACGGAATTGAGCGGAATGAGGTCGGCGAGGTTGCGCGTATTGACGAGCGGTTCGCGGACATTAGCGTAGCTGTTGCCCGGCAGGCTGCCGAGATAGGCTTCGGTCGCGTTGAGCGTCTCGATGCGCGCGCCGAACCCTTCGGCCTGGACGAGCCGGCGCACCGCCTCGGCCTGGTCGCGCAGCCGCGTATCGTTACTATCGAAGAGCACGATCACCGGTGTGTAGTAACCAAAGGCGACGAGCTGGGATGAGGCCTCGGCAATGGCGTCCTCGGCCTCGGCGACCATCGTCATGGCGTCCTGGTCGACCGCACGGCTCTGGGTCTGAAAAAGCTGGTCGAAGAACGGCCGCACCTTCTGCTGCCATTTCTTGCGCGTGCGTTCGAGTTTTGCACGCGCTTCCTGGTCGTCGAGGAAGATGAAGCGGCTCGACCACCGGTAAGTGAGCGGCATCAGGTCGAGCGAATTGAGAATCCCCGGCCAGCTCTCGGCCGGAAACCCGTCGATCGCGACGACGGCAAGATACCGTCCGTCGACCACCGGCGACAGGCCGTGGTGAAACTCGGCCGTCGCCAGCCAGTCGAGATACATCGGGATCGCCGGCAGGCGCACCGGATGGCTTTCGCCCACGATGCAGAACCGGATGAACTGGAAGAGTTCGTCGTACCGGGCTTCGCGACCGGATTCAGGGTCGGCGACCGTGCGGGTAACCATGCGCCGGATCGAAAGCACATTGGCCAGATACTGTTCGAACTCGCGGATGGATGTGCGGAAGGTGTCCAGGACCACATCGGCATAGGTCTCCGAGCGGCTCTCACTATCGGAATAGACATAGCGTGCGAGGCCCGACCGGCGCCGCTCGGGTGGCCGGTAGGTGAGAATGATGGCGTGCTGACTCTCGTAATGCCCGCTCTCGGCCTCGAAATGCGCCCGCCGTTCGTCATCGATCGCACGTGTCACCGGGTCAGGGAAATGGCAGTCCTCGCGTTCGGGATAGGCAACGGTGGGGATGCGCACTGCCTCGACCTGGATCATCCAGCCCGAGCCGAGCCGGGACAGGATCGTGTTGATCTGCCGCGACACCTCGTTGCGCTCGAAGTTGGTCGAGCTCTCCGAATCCGGGCCGGCAAAATACCAGCCGGCCATGACCGACCCATCCTTGAGCAGGATCACGCCGTCGTCGACCAGGCCCGCATAGGGCAGAAGGTCGGAGAAGGACGGCCGGGTGTTGCGGAACTGACGAAGCGCGACCATTCCAGTCAGGGCCTCCGCCACGGTGAGGCGGTCGGACGGTAGCCTGCTCGATAGCCGATATGGCGCAGATAGACCTGCCGCATCATCGGATCGGCTTTGGCCATCATGCGAAGCGCCGCCAGCACCGCAGCCCAGATGGCGATCCCGAGCAGCACCGAAAACCACGTCAGGACCACGAAGATCAGGATCACGGCGGCAAGGCCGGTCAGCAACACCAGCTCCCGATCGGCCCCCATCAAATGGTTCGGGCGCGAAAGCGCCCGATGAATGCGGGATCGTGCGAGAGCAACGCTTGGCTCAGCCATCGCTCCCCTCCCCTGCCCTGGCCCGCGACGCCTCGTGGGCCGGATAGCCGATCGAGGCGCCGCTCGCGCCGAATAGGCCGACGATCTGCGTGGCGCCGAGGAGGATGCCGGCGACCAGCACGACATACATCAGCCTGCGCGCGAAATCGTTCAATTCGCCGCCAAAGATCAGCATGCCGCCTGCGACTGCAACGGCGGCCAGCGCGATGAAGCCCGCAACCGGGCCGGTGATGGACTGCTGTATCTGTTGAAGCGGCCCTTCCCAGGGCAGACCGCCACCACTTGAGGCGAGCGCCGGCGTCGCGAGTGCGAGAAAGAAGAGCGTTGCCGCGACCGGGATGGCGGCCAGAGCGCGGTTGTTATGCGGCATGACTTTCCTCATCAATCTGGGGATGGTGATCGGTCGCGTAGCGCGCGCCGTCGAAGCCCGTGACATGCATGACATCACGCACGCGCCGGCCGTGGCCGGCACGTTCGATCGAGACGACGAGGTCGACGGCTTGGCCGATCACCTCACGCATCGGCTGCTGGCTGACCTCCGCGGTCAATTGCTCGAGGCGGCGGAGCGCGGAGACGGCGCTGTCGGCGTGAATGGTCGTCACACCGCCCGGGTGGCCGGTATTCCATGCCTTGAGCAGGGTGAGCGCGGCACCGTCGCGGACTTCGCCGACGATGATCCGGTCCGGCCTCAGCCGCATCGTGCTCTTCAACAGCCGGGCCATGTCCACTGTGTCGCTGGTATGAAGGGCAACGGCGTTGTCGGCTGCGCACTGGATTTCCGAGGTGTCCTCGAGGATGACCAGGCGGTCGTCGGGTGACAGCGAGACAATCTCCGCAATCACGGCGTTGGCCAAAGTCGTCTTGCCCGACCCAGTGCCGCCGCTGATCACAATGTTCATGCGCGAAGCAACAGCGCTCCGCAGCACGGTTGCTTGACGGTGGGTCATGATCCCGGCTCGCACATATTCCTCGAGCGGGATGAGCCGGGATGCCCGCCGTCGGATCGTGAACGTAGGTGCGGCGACAATCGGTGGGAGTAGGCCCTCGAAGCGGTGCCCACCGATCGGGAGTTCGCCCGAGATGATCGGCTGGCTTGCATCCACTTCAGTCTGCAGAGCATGGGCAACGCTGCCGATGATAATCTCGGCGGCGCCGGGCGCGAGCTCGCCAATGGGCTCGACCCCCTGCCCGAGCCGTTCCACAAACAGCCGGCCGTCGGGATTGAGCATGATTTCGACTACCAGCGGATCCTTGAGTGCCCCGCAGATCGCCTCACCGAGCGCGTCCTGGAGTTTGCGCACGAGCCGATCGTGCGATCGCGCCCGGCTCATTCGGCAACTTCCACAAACTGGACCTCGCTAGACGCAGATCTCTCGTATCGAGCGGCTCTACACCGCTCTCGTCTCCATGGCATGTTTCCGTCCTACAAATGCGATCGACGGGCCTATCGATCATGGATAACTGCCTTCCGTCAGCCCGGCAGAATTGCCGGGTTCGGACGGGGGTGAGTCGGGTTCCGGACGGCGGATTGGAGGATATTTGCTTTTCCCGGGCCCAACGGCCGGGCTCGGCCCCGGCAATTCTGCCGGGCCAGAATTTGCTCCAGGTATCATCGGGCAATGTTGGTAAGTGACTGAGAGAAAAGGAAAAAGGCCGCCAAGGTCACGGCCGCCGCCGATCTCGATCACGCTTCTGGCAACCTTCTGTTAACCTAAAATCGCTTGCCAGAGAACGGGAATCGCTCATACTGGCGCCAGATTGGCCGAATGGCCGAATATGGCGCTATTTTCTCGTTCGGGGACAAAGCGGAGATGGCATTTCTCCCAAGTTTTGAGTTTGACGACAAGATCCTCGCCCAAGGGGCCGAGATCTCGCGCAAGCTCGACCAACTGAGGGTCGAGAAGTTTCCGACCGAAGGGCAGAAGACGCTTCGGCGGTTCTCGATGGCCGAGGTCGCCCATTATCTCGGGATCAGTCCAAACAATCTGAAACGCCTCCATCTTGAAAAGAAAGGCCCCGAGCCGTTCGTCGTTGCCGGTGGACGGCGCTTTTACTCCGCCGAGCAGATGACCGAGCTGCGGGACTATCTGGATAAGCACGGGCGATCGGATTCCAAGAAGTATGTGCCCTACCGCAAACCCGGCGAAAAGCTGCAGGTCATTGCCGTGGTCAATTTCAAGGGCGGGTCGGGAAAAACCACCACTACGGCACATCTCGCGCAGCACCTTGCGCTCACGGGTCACAGGGTCCTGACTGTGGATCTTGATCCGCAGGCTTCGCTATCGGCCCTCCATGGCTTCCAGCCCGAGCTCGACAAAAACCCCTCGCTCTACGATGCGATCCGATATGGTGACGCCGCCCCGGTCGAAGACGTTATTCGCAAGACGAACTTCCCGTTGCTCGACATCATCCCGGCGAACCTAGAACTGCAGGAATATGAGTACGAGACGCCACTTGCGATGCAGTCTCCGTCTCAAGAAGGAAAGCGGTTCTTCACGAGGGTCGCCAAGGCGTTGGATTCGGTCAGTGACCGTTATGACGTCGTGGTCGTCGATTGCCCTCCGCAGCTTGGCTATCTGACGCTCTCAGCACTCTCGGCCGCCACCTCGGTTCTGATTACAGTCCATCCGCAGATGCTGGACCTGATGTCCATGAGTCAGTTTCTGCTGATGCTGGGCAATATCATGAAGTCGATCAAGAATGCTGGCGCGCAGGTTCAGCTGGACTGGCTGCGCTATCTCATCACCCGATACGAGCCCACGGACATTCCCCAGGCGCAGATGGTCGGCTTCATGCAGTCGATGCTAGCCGAGGAGATCCTGAAGAACCCAATGCTCAAATCCACGGCGATTTCCGACGCCGGCCTCACCAAGCAGACGCTCTATGAGGTCGAGCGATCGAACTTCAATCGGGATACCTACGATCGGGCAATCGACAGCATGGATGCCGTGAACTTCGAGATTCAGGGACTGATTCACCAGGCATGGGGGCGGCTGTGATGTTGACTGCCGTCAAAACCGCCAAAAAGGTACGCGGTTTCAAGCGCATAAGTCGGATAAGGGGGTGCTAGTCAAATGGCGCGGAAAAATCCCTTTGCGAGCATTATGGACAACGGCAACGCTCCCGCCGAGCGCCCGGTCGCGCGAGACTACGCCTTCAAGGGTGCATCACGCTCGCTCATAAGCTCGATCGACGAAATGGCAGCTCAGGCAGGCAAGCTGCTCGAGGGCGAGACGATAATCGAGGTTGACCCCGACTTGGTGGACCAATCCTTCGCCAACGACCGGCTCAACGTTGATCAGGAAGACTACGAGGCCGACTACGCCCAGGTGCTGGAGTCGATCCGCAGTTCCGGTCAGAACTCCCCGGCCCTCCTTCGCCCTCATCCCGAGCGGTCCGGCCGCTACATGCTGGTCTTCGGTCGCCTCCGCTGGCGCGCCGCTAAGGAGCTTGGTCTCAAACTTCGCGCTGTCATCAAGGAGATCTCCGAGCGCGATCATGTGATCGCCCAGGGACAGGAAAACAACGCGCGAGCGAACACGTCCTTCATCGAGAAAGCGCTGTTTGCCGCCGACATCGTTCAACGGAAATTCGACGAAGACAACGCGACCGCCCTCGCCGCGATCGGTGTCGATCGGCCGACACTTTCGAAGATGCTCTCTGTCGCGTCGATACCCAAGGACCTGCTCGAAGCGATCGGCCGCGCCAAAGCCGTTGGTCGTGATCGCTGGTACGAGCTCAAACTCCTCCTCGACAAGCCGGGCAATGTCGACACTGCCCTGGCTCTAGCGTCGAATTCCGATTTTCAGGGGATGCCAAGCGAAGCGCGGTTCGATGCGATCGTCGCGAAGCTGAAAGCCTCAAAGCCACGGCGCCGTGCCGCGCCGGCACCATCCAAACGCACCTGGGCGCCGTCTGATGGGCGTGTTGCCGCGGAGATGGTGGCCAGTGGCAAGAAATTCACCATCGCCCTAAAGGCGAAGGGGACCGACGCAACAGCGTTCGGTGACTACCTCTCGGAAAATCTCAGCGAGTTGTATGAGGCTTTCCGTCGGGAAAAACGAGCAACCACAAACGGAGATTGAGCGCAAAAGAAAAAGGCCCCCGAAACGGCATTCCGGAAGACCTTCTCTTTAAGTTTGGCGACTGAGAGAATCCCACTTCCGCGAATCATAGTCAAGACCATTCAGGTCGGTTTGAGCGCCGATTCGGCGAGCAGGTTTCTTTTGCCTAGCGATAGGTGAAGAAAAATGCAGACGCATACCCCAACGACGCCCTTTGGGCGGCGAACGATGTCGCTTGGCATGATGGCAAGCCAGGCTGTAGCAAAGACCGTGCCGGAAGGCGCGCAGGTTCAAAAGTGGCAGGTGTTCCACACGATCCGGGAAGCGCGCGACCTGATCGGTGCAACGGACCGCGCACTCGCCATTCTGAACGCCCTGCTCTCGTTCCATCCAGAAACGGAGCTCTCGGGCGACGGTGAATTGATTGTCTGGCCGTCGAACGAGCAACTCATGGCCCGTGCAAACGGCATGCCGGCGACAACGCTGCGGCGGCACCTGGCCGTTTTGGTCGACTGCGGGCTGATCATTCGTCGCGATAGTCCGAACGGCAAACGCTTCGCCCGCAAGGGCAGGGGCGGGCAGGTCGAACAGGCCTACGGGTTCGATCTGGCCCCGATCGTTGCCCGTGCGGAGGAGTTCGAGGAACTGGCGGACGCGGTTCGGGCCGAAAAGAATGCCTTTCGGCTTGCCAAGGAACGCCTGACGTTACTGCGCCGCGACGTCGTCAAGCTCATTGAGACCGGCATCGAGGAGAACGTTCCGGGCAATTGGGGCAGGGTACAGCAGACCTACCAGGCTATTGTCGGCCGCCTGCCGCGCTCTGCCCCGAGGCAACTAATCGAGGACATCTGCTGCGATCTCCACGGCCTCTACACGGAGATCCTCGAGGTGTTGGAATCATTTGCAAAAACACAGAATCCGGACGCCAATGAGTCCCATTCTGGTCGCCACATACAGAATTCAAACCCAGACTCCATATCTGAATCTGAAGAAGGCTCTCGAAAAGAGAATGAAGCGGGCGGCAGCGTCGCGGAAAACGATAACCTGCGGAGCTTGCCGAAGCGGGAGTTGCCCTTGGGGATCGTGCTTGACGCCTGCCCGGACGTGAAGGATTTGGTGCCAGGGGGCGAGATACGCCACTGGCGGGACTTTCTGGCGGCCGCGGAGGTGGCTCGGCCACTGCTTGGGGTCAGCCCGAGCGCCTGGCGGGAAGCCTGCGAGGCGATGGGCGAGGTTCAGGCCGCTATTACGCTCGCGGCAATCCTGCAGCGCTCCGATCAGATCAACAGCGCCGGCGGTTATCTGCGCAGCCTGACGGACAAGGCAAGGGAGGGCAAATTCTCCACATGGCCGATGGTCATGGCGCTTTTGCGCGCCAAGCTCGATGCCGGCAAACGTGCTGAACTCAGCGGGGACCGAGGCGAACTAGCAACGTCTGACGCTTCTGACAGTGCTCCCGGCAAGCTCGAAGTTAGTGAGGCGCTTCTTCGCTCACTCAAAAAGCCGTCCGGGGGCAGGGGGTAATCCAATGGACGCGGACCTGAAACGAGATCTATTGCGGCTTTTTGAGGCCTGTATCGCTCAAATCAGAAGCGGAAAGCCCGGTCCGAGCCTCTTGGTGTCCCGGGAGTTTGAAGCCACTCTGCTGCACTACTGTGAGTGTCTTCGAGCAGAAATGGATGAAGCGACGTCGCCGTACCCCACCCCGCGCGTTCCAATCGAGCTGATTGTCAAGGCGAGCGCTCAAGATGCAAGGGATGGCCTTGACGATCTTCGGCACTGGCTGAGGGGCGCCGAGGAGGTGATCGTGTGCGACCCCTATTTTCTGCACTTCAAACCAACGGGAATGTTTCCGGACATTGAGAGCTATTCGGATGCCCTTGTGCGATTGTTTCCCAAGACGGCAATTCGGGTCGACCTTTATACCAACAGCTATCAACGGACCGTTCGTCCAGCCGTGCTTCGTGCCTTGAAGGAAGGCCGCTCGGTGCGCCACTACATGTCGAGCGACCTTCATGACCGGTTCGTGATCAAAGACAGGTCGGAGGGCAAATCGATTGGAACTTCGTTCGGAGGCTTCGGTCGCAAGTTCTTCGCGATGACGGACCTCAGTCCGGTTGATGTCGCGTCGGTGATGTCCGAACTGAAAAAGCTATGCCCCGAGCCGGTCCGTCCAGGGCGGCGGAGGTAAATCGCTGCAAGAATTTCAGACGCTCCTGGACCCGCGCGATCGCCCATTGCGCGAAATCCTTCCGGCTGTTGACGGTCATCGTTTCCATGGCAGCGCTCTCCGGATTTGTTTGGCGTGTGCTGCCGAAAGTCGGCCCTGCGATCTGTACAGCGCCGCCGCTCCCACGTTATTCCCAGCTTCCGCGCTCAGGCTGCCTCGAGCAAGCCGCTTCGCTTTGCCCGGTCGAGAAGGTTTTTGACGGAGGAGGGCGCCCATCTCGTACCGCCACGCGGTGTGCGCTCATGAAGGCGCTCGAGCTGGTTGGCGATTTCGCGCAAGGTGAGCTCTGGGTTGGAGGAATGGATACCCGCTACAAGCGTCATCAGGCGGTCCTCGGGCGGCCGAGGCGGCGACTTTCTCAGGAGAGACTTATCGGCCATTCCTTCGCTGACCATCCATCTTACCGCGCGCCGCAAGCGCTCAGGGGTCCAATCGAAGCCGCGTTGCTTGAGGACGCGCGAAATGTCGTCCCAGGTGTGGTCTGGTCGCATGCGCCGGACGACTGGAAGCCATTGATTGGCAGTGGACTGGATGCGCGCGCCGTAGGCCGCTTTCTGAGCAGCCGTCATCTTGGCCAGCATCTCCGGCCGACGTTCCCGAACCCCTGGGTTGCCTGGTAGCCGGCCATTTGCCTTCGCAGCTTTGACGCCTGCCTTCGTCCGCTCCGAGTTGAGAGCCCGTTCCAGCTGGGCGACGGCGCCAAGGACCTGCAGCGAAAACATGCCCTGCGGCGTCGTGGTATCGATGGGATCGCTCAGCGAGCGGAAATATGCGCCTTTGGCCGTCAGCTCCTCGATGACATCGAGCAGGTGGCTCACCGAGCGCGCCAGGCGGTCGAGCCGAACCACAACGAGAGTGTCGCCGGCGCCGATCTCACGGACCAGCCGGGCGAGGGCAGGGCGGGTCCGCGAGGCGCCGGACCCATGCTCCTGGATGATTGTGTCGCATCCGGCCGACCTCAGTTCCATCTCCTGCGCTTGCGTCGCCTGCTCGTCCGTGGAGACGCGCGCATAGCCGATAAGCCGGCCCTGTGGCCGACGGGAAGAGGGATTGCGCGGTGTTTTGGCCATTTGGAGAGCCTGAGAGCCGTGTTGAAGGCGAATTTACAAACATAGAAGATACGGATAACCGATCGTTTGTAAACGTCTCCTGAGTGCCTTTCTGACACTTGGAAGTGCGAAAAACCCCGGAAAAACAAGCTCTCTCGTCGATCTGAGCACGGATTGCCAGGTCTCTGTTCAATCCCGGAGGCCGCAGCGCTCATTATATATAGAGGGGCTGAAGAATTACTGGTGTGACGGAAGCGAAAAGCATGTTAGCTTCCGTAGTGAAATCGAAGCATCGTTATATCAATGACTTATGAAATCGGGAAATTGACCCATGAGACCCTCTTGGGGCCGATTGCGGCCGCAGAGGACGCGCTTGCCCGGCTTGATGAGCGCGTTGCCCGATCCGAAGTCGGTGCCGGCTTCGCCGAGCGGGCAGATTTCTTCGATTCCGTCTCCAGTATGTGGGTCGGCGGCGAACTCGTCCATCTCGAGGATCTGGTTCTCCACGACGCACAGATGGACATTCGCGCGCCGAGCCATGAGCTCGTCATTGCGCACCGCATCGTCCGGGCCCGGCGCCGCGTGTCACGAAACGATCCCGGCTGGGCAGTTTCGCGATCGGGCATACTGGCGCTTGCCGGTGTTGCCGAAGAGCCACCGCTCGAGAGCGAACCGTCCGACAGGGGAGGGGAGGGGGTCGAACTCGACTTGGTCGATCACGATGCACTGTCGCCCGAGCTGGCCGAGATCGATGAGGTCCTCGCTCGCACGAAATGGCTGGTCGATGGCAATGACCCCGCAGAGACAAGGAAGCAGGAGCCCGAGCTCAGTGTCGGCGAGCTGCTCATTCGCGATCCGGATTGGGACGAAGGCGAACGGATCGGCGAGTGGCTCGAGCTGGCCAAGCAGGTTGAACGGCTTCCAGCCACATTGGCGGCGGCCGTTCTCTGGGATGCATGGGAACATCTCGAACCCCTGCAGCGTCAGCACTGGCTCGGTCAGGTGCTTGTTTCGGGCTTCCTGAGAACTCGCAGAAAGGTCCGATCGCACCTGTTGGCGTATGCCGTGGGCTTGCGGGAAATTCCGCGTGAACGACGCCGCGCCCGTGATCGGACTGTACGATTGGTCGCCTTCCTAGATGCGATGAGTGCGGCCGCCGCAGCTGGAATGAAGGACATCGACCGACTGACTTTGGCAAAACGCCAACTCGAGCGGAAGGCAGCGGGCAAACGCACAACAAGTAGTCTTCCAGTTGCCATCGATCTTCTATTGTCGCGACCCATCGTGTCGGCACACATGGTCGCGAAGGTGGCAAGGATCACGCCGCGCGGCGCCCGGAATTTGGTCGAAGAACTAAGTGTTCGCGAGATGACCGGGAGGGGGCGTTATCGAGCTTGGGGGATCCTGTAACCGTCTTGTTCAGTCAACCCCGTTTGCGGCCTGCAGGCGATGTCGCGGGAAAGTGCTCTGTTCGGGCTAACACCATTTAATCCGGCCGTCGCGAAGCCAAAAATGGCTGCGGCAACCGGTCTTCCTCCAAATACTAGGATGCAATGTGGGGTATCCACTTGCTTCCAATCTCACGGACCACCTTGGTCTAGCCTCCGGGATCAATAGCAGCTCGAGGCGATCGCCACATCCGCACGGACATCTAAGTGCAACTGCCCAGTCATCACCATCGTCACGAGCGAGGAAGATATCTCGTGTTCGGATGATGTCCGGTGGGGTGTCGGCGTCCACGACAATCATTTTTCGGGCGGGGGCAACCTTTGCCCAAAGCTTCAGGAACCAAAGTGGCAGTTTCATGCGGCTTCGTCCTGTAGTTCCGCAAGAGAAGGCATCCCGAGCAGAGGTTCAGCGAGTCCTCTGCCGAGCAGTGGCTTTGGACTGTGTTCGAACGCGCTTTCGGGGAAGTAGTCTTCGTCCATGGCGGCGAGCGAAAACAGGGTACGCGCATACGGCCAGTTTCCGTCGAGACGGAACTTGAACAACCTCGAAAGCCATTCGTTTACAGCTGCACTTGCAGCACGCATGTTGAGACTGATCACTGAGGGGGCCTCGTCGGGAATACCTTTTAAATAACCCTCTTTGAGCTGATCCTCTGCCTCCTCGGGTGCATGTCGAAGGAGATACTCCCGGCGTAGCGCTTCAGGTGTTACCACGCGCCGGTCTTGCAGGGACGGACCACCCGGCCTCACAAAGTCGATTCGGCCGCAAACATCTGCAATGAGACGGCCTCCTTCCGATGCAAGTCTTGTTGGTATCGTCACCCCCACATCTATCAGGGGTACCAGAGCGCACTGGGCGATGTGATCGCAAAATAGCCGGCCTTCGGAACTGTCGACACAGCAGAACATGACGTCGGCGGTGCTGGCGGCTACAATGGCACCCGGCTCGCTGATGGGCCGGTCGATCTCAATGATCTCAATATCGCTTCGATAGGTGCGGATCGCCTTGGCCATCATTGTTACCTTCAGCGTCTTCGCCAGAGCGTCGTCGGCGGTCGAGTTGACGATCCGATTGAGATTCTTGCCTTCAACGATATCGAAATCGATCAAAATCAGCCGACCTATTCCAAGTCGGGCAAGTATCTCCGCAACAATGGATCCGGTGCCGGAAACGCCGATAACGCAAGCGGTTCGGCGCGAAAGGCATGCCCGCATAGCATCGGAGAAGGCAAGCACTGGCTGCAGGCCAACTGGCGAGAGTTCTGTAATGTCTTCGCCTACGAGCGTTGTAGTCAGGCGCAAAGGCCTCGCGCCAGGACGGGTGTACAGCCGAGCGCAAATGGCTCCGTCAGGAGTCATCGTCGCGCTGCCGTGCGGCCCGTCCGGCAAGGCTTGAAAAAGAGCAGTAATGGTCCTTTCGTCACTTTGATTGTCCACCTCTGAGAAACCGTAGAACCCACCGGGGTGAGAATGTATGAGGAAAACCGAGTCGCCGGTCGCTTCCGCCCGATCTATGGCTTCTTCGATGCGGCGACCTGGCCAGCTAATCTGTACATTGCTGCGATTGCTGCATTCGGCATACGGCACCAGAATTAGATCCCGGACGCAAAAGCGATACCTCGTCGAACCCGCGCGTCCACAAATGAGGATCGCCGCCGCTTCAAGCCCGTCGCCCGAAAATAGGTGGGTACGTAGGGCATCAAACTGTGGCTCCAACAGAACAAGGGTCGGCTCAGATCTCATCGCCAACTTCCCGGAGCAGAGACTCCTCAATCACTGCCAAATGCGTCACGACACTGTCGGTTTGAGGATTCCAGCGAGTTTTTCCATTCAGATGCCGGGACCAGCGCTGATAGCTCACTCCCTCGATAGTCTTGGTAGACTCGGTTTTGGATATGGATGCGCCGCTTGCAAGTCTCAGGTGTGGGGCGCAGTAGAACATGTCAATTGCGGCGCTGGGGTAGGTGGCTGGGATGTCGATGGCGATATCGACCGACGAATGGTTGAAGCCCGCAGGTAGTCCCATCGAGCGGATGATCAGCCAGCGCCTTCCACCTTCGATGATTGAATCCCAAATCAGGGCACGCTTTGCCAGATAAGCTTCGTCCTTTTTCAGCAGTCGGAATTGACGGCGAAGGCCACTCGGGCCCTCGCCATTGTTGATCTCCGCAGGGGTAAGGCGGAGCTTCTCGATACCGGGCGTACTGAGATCGATAGTATCGGTGAGTGCCACCTGCTGTTTCGGCTGTCCTACCTTCTTGAGGATCGCGATCCATCCGGCGTCCGGGTCGAAGCCGGCTTGCGCCAGTGCGTCCTTAACGACGACCGAAGGGGTCATCAGAGTGATAATGACGCCCTGAACGTTCAGCTTCCAGCTGCGCGGTTTTGAATACAGCTTCTCCAATTCACGGCCGCCCAGGTCGATGGAAGCGCCTGGAGCAATTTCCTCGTCCGGTTCGTCTGACCGCTCAAGGAAGAGTGCCTTGGTCTCTGGGATGCGCCCGATCAGCCGCACGAGATCTTCGGAGATCCTGCGCGCACCCCAAGCGTATCTTTTGCCGTCGATCGACCAGTTCCAGATGCGGTCGGTCTTGAAAGCGAAGAAGCGCTCGGCTCCGCTGGCGCGGATGTCGATCGTCTCGGTGAGGTCGACAACGATCAGGCCGTCGTCCCTTGTCAGCATGAGCAGGACGTAGTCCTCAGCCGGGTTGCGTTCGAAAAGCTCCAGTACCTGCCGCCCAGTCGGCATGGGATCGCTGAGAATACGCTTTTCGTCGAAGCCGTCGCCGTCCCACAGACGGACACGATAGTGATTTGACTCGGGAATTGGCTGGCTACGGGTGCCGGCCGCGTACTGTTCGAGATCGATTGCGTCAGACATAGCGTCATCCTTCTTTGGTTCGTTGCAGACCGTTTTGGCCGCCGTGGTACAGATATAGTAGCCAAAAAGTAGCTATACAATAGCTAATAGATATATTTTTTATGTTGACTATTCAGCCAGAATTGCTATGTGAAGGGCTGTCAGGAGGTGATGCGTATGGCAAAGAAGACAATGACTCTGAATCTCTCCGACGAGGAGATGGAAGTGCTGGAGCGCCTTTGTGAAAAGAAGGATCTCAGCAAGACAGCCCTGATCCGTCAGTCGCTACGGCTCTATCAGCGGATCGAAGAGCGGCTCGAAAAAGGTGACAAGCTGTTTTTTGAGCACGAGGCCAGCAAGGAAAAGGCCGAGGTGATGATGCTATGACGTCAGATCGAAAACCTGACGTGACCCCCGTGGGCCTGTTCGATGTGGCGGGCAATCGAATGGTTGATGCGGAACTCTGGGACGCAATAGCGGAAAAGAACCTGGCTGATTGGGAAGCCGAGTGGATCCCGGAGCTTTTCAAGCTTCTGCAAGCGCTCAATCGCAAAGGGGTCGAGCGGCGATTTTGGCCACAAAGTCGCCACTGGGACTGGCGCGATAAGATGAAAGCGATTGAAGGCCGATTGGCGAACCAGTCGTTTTCGATCGTGTGTCAGGATATGACTCAGGCGATGATGACCACAGACGTGACAAAGCGGGCACAGATTGCCAGCCAGAAAAATGATCATCTCGTTTATGTTGACTTCCTGGAAGCGGCACCGTGGAACCGCCGCGAAATGACCCAGATGCCGCCGCGCTTTTCCGGAGCCGGCTCGATTCTTATCCTCGCCGCGATCGAGCAGAGTAAGATGGAGGGCTTCAGAGGCCGCATCGGATTGCATTCGCTTCCCCAAGCCAATGATTTCTACGCCAATAAGGTAGGCATGACGGATCTGGGGCAGGACGCGGCATATCAGAACCTTCGGTATTTCGAGATGACTCCCGAGCAGGCCGAAGCGTTCATAGAGAAAGGACGAAAGAAATGAAGATCGAAGTGACAAAGGACTGGTGCGAAGCCATGGCGCGGCAGGAAGCCGACGTCGAGGTCGGCGCTGGCCTTATCGCTGCTGATCCGATCTTCAATGGAGAAGCAGCACATGACACGACATTTGATGAATCGCGCATAGCGCTCGGTCGATTTGTTCATCTCATGCGGAGAAGGGATAAGCTTTCGTTGGAAGCATTGGCCGAACGCGCAGATGTAGACCTTGCCGAGCTGATGAGCATCGAGTTCGATGCCCATTATCTACCTGAGTCGCGGACGCTTTATCAGCTAGCGCATACCTTCAAGGTATCGCACAAAAAGCTGATGGGTTTGTCGGGACTGACCAAGCCCAAGGACGTTCAGTATGTCGAAGAGGCAGTGAGATATGCTGCTCGATCAGAGTCGATTGAGACGCTCAGCGCGGAGGAACAAGCCGCTTTGGAAGGGCTGATTTCCGTACTGAGTGAAAAGTAATGCCGTGAAAGGACTACGATACGGTGGCGAAGAACGAAATACTGCGGGCGAGAACGGCCGCGGATATCGATGAACGCGTTGAACGTGTCCTAAACGGCTTGGGCAATCCCGAACCGCCTCTCGATTTGCGGACGGTTCGGGAACTTCTCAAACTCGACCGCGGCTACTACTCGGCAAATGATCCGGGCCTCCTGCAAGAGACCGTTTCCAAACTGAGAATCGCTGGTAAGCAGGTGCTCCTGAGGCCAACTTTGCTCATTGAGGCAGTCCGGAAAATGGACATTCGTGCGCTATATATTCCAGATCAGAAGCGCATACTCATCGACAAATCACAGCCGAAGCTGAAGCACCGATGGAACGAGGCACACGAGATCGGGCATAGTGTCCTGCCTTGGCACGAAGGCGCAATGCTTGGCGATGATGAGTACACACTCATCCCTGCCTGCCATGCTCGACATGAAGCCGAAGCGAACTTCGCTGCTGCACGGTTGTTGTTTTTGCGAGAAAAGTTTGTCGAGGAAGCACAGGCTCATGAGGCCTGCATCGAATCGATGAAGAAGCTCAAGGAGCGTTTCGGGAACACCTATACAACAACACTGTGGCGCTGCGTGGAGGCGTGGGGAGCATCAGTCCCAGTTGTAGGGCTGGTTACCGGACATCCACACCCTGATCAACGAAAACCGGACTTCGATCCTGAGAACCCGTGTCGGCATTTCATCCAGTCGCCTGCATTTGCGCGGCAGTTCTCAACAGTTCCAGAAACGAGCGTCTTTGAGGAAGTAGTCGAGTATTGCTCTCCAAAAGGCGGGGGCCCCTTGGGCGAAAGCGACGTGCTATTGGTCGACGACAATGGAGACGGCCATATATTTGAGTTTGAGAGCTTCCATTTCTATCATCAAACGTTGACCATTGGCATATATCGGCGCCCCCGGAGAAATTTGGTTGCAGCATAATTTTTATCGATGATTGAGTTCAACTTCCCTGATCAGCGGAGATGTTGTCCAGCATATTCTAATAACGTTCGACTCCAAGAACAGGGCTATTTCAACTGGGTCAAACCGGACAGCCCGACCTATCCGCGGCTCCGGAACCGAACAGACGCATACGTTGGTGGCTCTTACGCAATCTCATGAATTCTTGCATTTGGCACGACTTGCACTGCAATCTCGCACAGGTGCCGGTGATGGGTGAGATATATCACCTGGCCCACCTGAGCCATCTGCCCGAATAGCCGAAAGACTTCCTCTGATCGCGGTTCGTCGAACGTTTCCATAATGTCATCAGCGACGAACGGTACAGAAGGCCTTGCTGCCGCGAATTCCTCGTATCCGGCTAATCGAAGAGCCAGGTACAGCTGAAACTGAGTGCCCTTGGACATTTCGACGGCGAGTTTGGAACCGCCTTGCCGCGACAGTCCGATCAACGCCTCACGATCCTTGTCCGGCCGTGTGGCAAGTCCGGAGTATTCATCACGCGTAATCAACCGGAAGGCTTCGGATGCCCGGTTCATCATCGCACTACGGTGTTTTTCCCGATATGCGCGGATACCGTGTTCAGCGACCAGGCTTCCGGTCTTCAGGCGTAGATATCGCAGCGCCAGATCCTCGATTTCCAGAAGTAATGTGCGGCGGTTTGCTTCGATGCGGGCGACAGCGTCATCGCCTCCGATCGCGTCCAATGCGTCAGTTGCGCGAGCCCTGTCAGCGAAGAGATCCTTTGCGCGTCCGTCGAGGTCGGCAAGGCGCGTATCGAGTTCAGCTTGTTCTGCCTGCAGTTCGCCGAGGTTGATATTGCGGAGGCCGGCTACCGCCTCCTCGATGAATTGCCTCTGCGTCTCCCCGAGAATCTGCCGCTCGAGTTTGCCGAGTTCCGTGATCAACTCGTCCCTTTTCTTGCAGCGCTCCAACGCCTGTCGGACATCGGCGAGCTCGTTGACCTGGAAGAATTCAGTCATCTCCTCCTTGCGGGAGTCATGCACCGCGACCTCTCCATCCAGATGCTCATACTCGAGTTTGAGATCGACAAGGGCCTGGTTTCGTTCCTGTCGTTTCGCGTCTGTCTGCCTGGCTTCTTCGTGCCGTCGGATTAGTTCCTTGGCTGCGGCGAGCGGATTGTTGCCATCGTACGCTTCTTCGAGCGCCGTATGCAGCCGCTCGACTGTATCAGCGAAGGCTGACTGATCGGATTCCATCGACGCAATGCGATGACTCAGGTCTTCCTGCGCGCGCAACGCCTCGGGGAGACCGGTCATCGCGTCGAGGAGTTCTCGTATCGCGCCGACACTGCTTTGGCGATCGGAAAACCAGGTGTTGGAGAGGGTGCTCCCCCAAGCACGCTGCCACTCTTCGAATGCGGCTACGGCTTCGTCCAATGCCGTTTTTCGCTGAGACGCTGCGGCTTGAAGCTCCGCGAGGCGTTTGTCCGCTTCGACGCGTCTGGTTCGGGTGGTAGCGTGTTCCGTGAGAATGTTGTCAGCTGCCTGCATCAATGCAGCCAAATCCAGTCCCTCGACATCGATCCCAAGCCTGATCAAGGATTCAGAGAGAAGACCCTTTTCCGTTTCTATAACTGACCTCGCTTCGTCAATGTCGCTCAGAGATCGACGGAGGTCATCATGTGCAACCAGTGCCGAGGTGCGGGCCTCGGCCCAGCTGCTGACTGTTTTTAGCCAGGCATGCGTGGGTTTGTCCGCAGGCAGTTCGATCTCGGTTGGCGTCTCGGACCGGATTTCGCGGCGCAAGGCTTCCAGTTCACTGTCGGTCTCCTGCAGCAATTGATCTTGCTGCTCGAGGTGCGCCTTTGCGACCGACAATGCCGCTGACAGAGACCGCAACTCCTCGAGCTCTTTGAGACCGTTTAGTCGTATATCGACGATCGCATCGGCCGATCGCATTTCCCTTTCGAAACGATCAGCCGTTTCTCGATCCAAGCTGGACAAGTGGTGTGCCCACGCTTCGTCACGTTGAACTAGGGCAGCTTTCGCCTCCTCGTCATCCTTGATGGCCGATGCTTCGCGCAGGGAAGAGATCCTGACGGTGTCCTCATTGCACTTTGTTGAGAGCTCCCGCTTCCGCTCGCCGATTTGTGCGCGTCTCTTCTCGATCCCTTCAAAAATCAGTTTCCATGCGGCCAGTTGATCGGGTTGGGGCGGCGAGATCTTGCGTAGTTCCGTCCCCTCGCCAGCCCAGGGATGGAGGTTGTGGATAGCATTATCAAAGGCGCGTCTCTTCTCGGGAAGGGCTCGCTCCGCAAGGCGAAGTTCGGCAGCCAGATTTCCGTCGCGCAGGCGTTTCAGTACGGTTTGAAGCTGTGCGATCTTGCCCGCGTCGACCGCGACGCCTTGTCCGTCAAGCGCCTGTCGAGCGCGCTGCTCATCTTCCAGAGCCTGCCGGGCGGACGCTTCTTCCTTTTCGGCTGATTGGTGCGTGACATCGATGCCGGTTTTTTGGGTGATCAGATCACGAAGCGCTCCGATCGTGGAGGCTGAAACAAGAAGTGTCTTGGGGTCGTCGACATTGGATTGTCCCAAGGTCACGAGAATGAGATCGATCTTGCGGGTGCATTCAGCCAGCGCGTCGTTCCGTTTCGGGAGATCGTCTGCAGCCGTCGTGTAGCGTGCGGCGGCGTCTCCAAGCCGATCGAGATCATCTGCCATCTCGAGCAGACGGTCCTCGACGATCAACCCCGCGAGTTCGTCACGAAGCTTCTGCTCACGCTGTTTGAGGCCGATAGTCTGTGTTTGAAGCCGCGTCTCCTCGACGATGAGCTCGGGAAGAGCGGTCGCCCATTCCGCCGGAGGGTTTGGCATGTCCTTGTATTCTGACAGCTTCTCCTGCCCCTGAAGGTATTCGGTCGCCAAAGGGTAGGCGCGCAGGGTACGGATTATCTCCTCATGACGCACCTTGGCTGCCGCGATCTCCTTCATGGCAGCGTCATAAGCAGTCTGTGCTTGCTCAAGTGCTGCCGTCAGAGCCTTGTAAGAGGAGGCCTGCACATCGATTTCGTCGCGCTTTGATTTCAGCTCCGCAATCTGTCGCTTCAGACCTGCGATTGCGGTCGAACTCGCGCGCTTCCGGAAAATGCCGTCGGCTTCGGCCGCCGCGGTTTCGAGAATGGAATTGACGCCAGCCAGGCCTGCACTTGCCGAGAACAACAACTCGCCCAGATCGCCCTTGCTCTCCAGGATCGCGTTGCCTCCATCCTCGAGTGTCTGATCGTCGAGCGAAAACATCATGCGATAGGCGTCACGTGTCAGACCGGCGAGCGGGACGCTCAGAACCGCCTCGTTGACCGGCTGCCCGTTCGCATCCAGGAGGGAATTGCTGCGCTGCTTGACGCGCCTCAACTCGTGGGCCGATCCATCGAACTCCAGACAGGCGCCGATCTCCATGGCTTTGCCTTGATGAAGAAAGCTGTAGCGCGTGCGTTCCTCGATGCCGAACAGGAGATCGAGATAGGCGGAAAGCGCCGTCGATTTGCCGGCTTCGTTCAGGCCGTAGACGATATGCAGATCCGGTGTGTCGCTTTCATGCTCCCCGAAGTCGATTGAATAATCCGTGAACTTGCCGTAGCGGGTAAGATCGAGCCGGCGCAGGCGCATCAGTCGACCTCCGGAGCGTTGGCTTTGAGCCGAGCAAGCATGTCCTCGCTTCCTTCGGACAGCAGCTGATCGACCAGCGCCTCGAACTCGTCTTCGTTGTTGCCGCTGAAACCGCGCGCTTCCGGCGGCAGGTCATCGCGCAGTTCCTTGACGAGGTCCTGCACGATTTGTCGAACGCCATGCTGTTGAATGATGTCGCCTCGCATCAACTCGCCGAGTTCAAGGACTGGATCAGCGGTCGCGCTTCCAACCGGTTTGCTGACCGGCGCCGTTGTCGCCAAATCGATCTTTTCGACCCAGGTGTTGCCCAAGCTCTCTGCGCGCTGCTCGGTTTCAGCCAGCAGCAAATCGCGATCGCGTCGCAGCCGCCACGACAACGGGGTCGCACCTGTCAATCGAAGACGAGCCACAAGATGCTGAGATCGTGTTTGCTCGCGTGCTCCAGAAATCCCTGCCTCAATCAGATCGGCTGCCTCTCGCCAGGTCTCCGCCGATGACATGTCGACCGGGACGCGTTCGAACTGGGCGGTGCTTGTCGTGCGTTCTTCGATCCTGAGGCTTTGATCGTCACTGACCGTAACGAGGGTGACTGTCTTTTCCCCGGCTTCATTGATGTCCCGTCCCTGAGGCATTCCTGGCATGACCGCTACGCGATCGCCGGCGTATTCGGTCCGGACATGGACGTGTCCAAGTGCCCAATAATCGAATCCCCAGCCCTGGAGGTCGGATAGCTTGCAAGGCGCGTAA
>SWCA01007456.1_pt2 | contig 23828 bp, 23 predicted proteins | sample 4692961 | NCBI WGS metagenome assembly SWCA01 (sample SAMN10267275, study PRJNA491770) | bioreactor metagenome | isolation source: DHS bioreactor inoculated with | place: Japan: off Shimokita Peninsula
CGACAAATTCCTTGCAAACAGCCAGCCCCAGTCCTGAGCTTTTTTCTCCTTCGGTTCCCATCGTGCCTTTATCGCGGCTAACCTGGAACAGAATAGCCAGTCGTTCGGGCTCAATGCCGACCCCCGAATCCTGAACGCAGAGCTCCGCCCGCTCGTCTTTCATGCGGTAGGCTATGTTGATTTTGCCATCTTTCGGGGTAAACTTAATGGCGTTGTTGATCAGGTTGCGGCAAATGGTTTTCAACATGTTCCGGTCGGCCCAAGCCACCAGATCGTCCGAGTTGGCATGGCTTAGGTGAATGGATTTGCCCTCGGCTATGGGCTGGTACAGTTCGTAGCAGTCTTCTACAACCTCCTTCAAACTAACGGGCTCGAAAAACGGCTTTAAATCGTCCGACTGGCTTTTGGCCCAGTTCAACAAGTTGTCAGTCAGTTCCAACACCTGGTCATTTTTTTGTTCCATCATCAGGGCTGCTTTTTCCAGCTCGTCGTAGCGTTTATCTTCCATGTAAAAGCCAATCAGCTTGGCCACATTTGAAATAGAAACCAGTGGACTGCGCAAGTCGTGGGCGATAATACCAAACAGCTTGTTTTGGGTGTCGACCGATTGCTGCAGTTTTTCATTCTGAATCGATATCTTGTTGCGTTGACTTAAAATGCGCTTGCTTTGCAGTTGCAGCAGTTTGTTCACCTTTTTGTGGTAGGAGTAGAAGTAAATGAAGATGCCCAGGATTCCACATACCAGGATGATAAAAATAATCAGAAAGTTGCGCTGCGTACGCTGAATGTACAGCTGATCCTGCTTGAGCTGGTTTTCCTGTTCGAGCAGGGTGATTTGGTCGTTCTTTTTTTCGGTTTCATACTGCTTTTCAAGCTCCAGAATTTTTTCGGCCGTTTCGGTCTGGTAAAGGGTGTCATTTAATTTTTGGTAAAGATCCATGTAGGTCAGCGCCTGATCCATATCTTCAACGGTTTTGTTTTCGTAACCACGACTCCAGTAGTTGAGGTACAAATTCTTATAGTTCCCCAAGATGGATTTCTTGTGGTCGATCGTTTTCGCGATTTCCAGGGCTTTTAAAAAAAAGTCTTCAGCTTTTGCATAATTGTCCTGGTCCAGTTGAATGGTACCCAAAACCCGGTAACAACGTTCAATGCGAACTTGGTCACCAATTTGCACGGTGGCGTCCAGTGACCGCTGGATATATTCTTCCGCTTCCGGGTAGCGTTTTTGCCGGTAATACAAGGCGCCCAGATTGTAGGTAATTAAAGCCAGGTTGGAGGGATGGTCGATTTGCTGAATTTCGTGGTAGGCTTTGTTGAAAAGTGCTTCTGTTTTGTCATAGTCACGTTGCACCGCATATACATTCCCCTTGTTCATGAATAAGTTGAAACGCTGCCCGTGATCGAGTTGGTACAGGTAGTTTTCCTCCAGGTAGCCGAAGTAGTTCAAGGCGCTGACATAATCCTTCATTTTTCGGTGTGTTATTCCAAGGTAATTAAAAATGGCAAAGCGCAGATCCATGGAATCGGTATCCTGCAACAAGCGTTGGGCCTGGATTAAATGACTGACAGCCGGTTCGAAACGGTAGTCCTCCTGAAGGTTGAAGGCAAGCTTGATCCTGGTTTTTATTTCAGTCAGTCGGTTTTGGCGTTCCATCGCCTGTTCCAAAACCTCGTTCAGGATCAGGTAGGCGGTGTCTTTTTCCCCTAATTCGTAGTAAATACTGCCTTGATTTAGCCGGGTGTCCCACATGGCTTCCTGATCATTCATGGCCGAAGCTTGTTGGTAAATCGAATGGCTTAGGATCAACGCGCTGTCGAGCTTGCGGTTCGTCAGGTGCTCAAGGGTTTCGAGTTGTTTTTTGACTGCGGAGGTGTCATCCATACTTTCATCTTGAGCTTGACAGACCAATCCGGTCAAGCCCAAAAACAGCGTCACAAAAAGAAAGCATCGGTTTGGCATGAGCACCGTGGATTAGGAAAAAGGACTCTTAAGCGTGGTGAATTTACAAAAAAGCTTGCTATTTATGGGGTGAATTAAAAAAAGGTATCCTTCTTGCCAATCAGGACACCTTCTTTTATTCATGGTTTTAATCTTTCCCGTCTTCAAAATCAACATCAGATTCTTCGTCCTGGGGTGGTCCCATTTCGTCATCTTCCATTTTTTGCCGGGCAATGCATTTAATGGTTTTGTAAGCTGCGCCCTTTTCTAGGGGGATATGCACCAGGGAAGAGAAAATGGGTGTATCAGGCCCGTTCACCAGTTGCGTTTGTGTCGATAAGGTAAGAATAACGCCCCAGTAGGCTTGCTCGTTTTTTACAACTTCTTGTTGGTCAATGCTGGCTACCGTTTGGTTTTTTGATGCGGAGAGCACCACGCCAAGCTCATAATTCTTTGTTGTTTTACTCAAACTTAAATACGGTTTATAGCTCTTCATTCAAATTAATTTTATGGATTAGTTCAGCTAAATTAAGAAACTTTGTTTGATTGAGCTATGTCGAATTATTTAGCATCGGCGGCACACCGGAATCCGGTATTGAAAAGCGAGGTTTCGTGCGAGTTGAATGATCGTCCGGAAACAGTATAGCTGTCCTCGCCGTTTTGGTCGAAAAAGAAGGACCCTCCGCGAATGACCTTTACATTTTCATCTTTCCGGGAAGGCGAAGGATTGCCCGGATACAGTTGGTAGGTGTCGGCACACCAATTCCACACGTTGCCTCCCATGTCGGATACTCCGGCTTCGTTTTCGCCAAAGGCACCAACTGGGGAAGTGTACTGATAGCCATCTTCGTTGCTGTTGTGGGTCACCTGGTTGCCTTGCCAAACATTAGCCAGGTACTTGCCATCAACAATCAATTGGGTTCCCCAGCTGAAACGTCGATCGTCGGTTTGTCCGCTGCGGGCGGCCACTTCCCATTCGGCTTCGGTTGGCAATCGCTTTCCTGCCCATTCGGCATAAGCTTGGGCGTCATTCCAGCTCACTTGTGTCACCGGATGATCCTCCTGCGCTTGTTCGCCATCGGGTCCAAAAGGGTGTTCCCAGTTGGCGCCTTTTTTCAGTTCCCACTGGTTGGTGGTCAAGTTAAAAATGCCGGAGTCGCCAAAACGGTCGGCTTCGGTTTGGTAGCCGGTGGTTGCGATAAAACTGCGGAACTGGCCTACGGTCACCGGTGTTTTGTCGATGTAAAAAGCGCTGAGGTCAACCGCATGCGCGGGCTGTTCGTTGGGCAGGCCCTTGTTGCTGCCAATGGTATAGCTTCCGGCCGGAAACAGCACCATCCCAGTGTAATCGGTTTCAGCCGTGGAAGGAGTGTTTTTTGTCACGGCTTGCTCTGAAGTTGTGCTTGCATTGTCGGCTTGGTTTTGGTTGGTGTCTTTGGGTTGACTGGAACAGGAAGCCAGCAAACAGGCCGCTGCAAAAAGTGGTGCTAATTTGAATTGCATAAGTTGCGTGTTCTGATTATTGAAATCCAAAAGTGCGTATTTCTGGTGGTTATTCAAAATGACGGACAGAAGCGTCAAATTCCAATGATCCAAGCACAGACATACCGAGCTGCGGGCTGCAAGCCACCAGTCCAGTCAACCCAACAGTGTTTCTTTATTCTTTGGGCGTTTCCGCGCACGCGCCGACGATGACCTGTCAGCGTTGCCAGATCCTGAAAGCGTAAAAGAAGCCAACAATAAGAAATATCGAATAAGAAACAAGGAATCTGAGGGTACGCAAAGCGAATCAGCGACAAGCAGGCTTCAAGGCTCCATCATCGAGAATCCAACCACCAGCGATAAATGACCACTTAATGACACCCAAATGACCAGAGTCCGGAATCCAAAAGTCCAACCACTTGCTGCGGCTTGTGAAAACCGAGCATCCAGCCTCCAACAATCTGGTGACTTTATCGTATATTTCGGTAAAAAAACAACCCATTATGAAACGAAAATCACTGTTTCTGACAGCCCTGTTTTTTGTGTTCTTTTATGGCTGCTTTGTTTACTCCTTTTACCCCTTGTACACCGACGATGACTTATTTGCGAATGATTTGCTGGTTGGCGAATGGATTGATTCCGATTCAACAATCTGGAAATTCGACTTTAATTACCGCGGCGAACGTTTGCCCGAAAATCGGGACAGCACCGCTTTTGTATTGCAATTGAAGGAAAAGGATGGTTTGGACTTTGACAAACACGAGTTTTTGGTCCGCATCATTCAGATGAACGGAACTTACTTTCTCGATTTTTATCTGGAAGAGTATTTTGATGAAGACAATTTTACGATTTTCGATTTGCATGTGATGCCCATGCATACTTTTGCCCGTCTGGAGCTGGATGAAGATGGCGCTAAAATCAGATGGTTTTCCCCCGATTGGCTGGAGGACATGCTCAAACAAAACCCGGCAGCCATTCGGCACGAGAACAACGGAAACCACATTCTGATCACAGCAAAAACGGAAGATTTGCAGCAGCTTGTGGTTCAATATGCCGATTCGGAAGATGCTTTTGACGATGGGGTGGATGCGCAATTACGGAGAATCAGCAAATAAATTTCTGATAATTTTCAATCAGAAAGAAAACTGTTGAATACCGTTGAAAACGATGGACTACAATTGTGTCCGACAGTTTTCAGCGGACTTCCATCGTTTTGAACCGTTTTAACTGGCAAGCTATATGAAGCTTTGATGTGTGTTTATAATTTGAATTGGAATCAGGTTGATCGTTTAAAAGCCTAAAGTTCAAACCATTCCTCCACTTTCAGATGGTAGTCTTTTTCATCTTTATGCCGAAAGGTATTGGTTCGCGGAACCGGCTCATAATAGGTTGAATAGTCATCGATGTGTTCCAGGATGTCTCTCAGTCCGGCAATAAACAGCCCGACCTCTTCATTGGTCATGGTTGGATGGAGTGACCAGCGCACCCAGCCGGGCTTCTCGGACAGGTCGCCATGATTAATTTGATCGGTAATTTCATTGGAGCGTTCGGCAGTTACTTCCAGCAGAAAATGGCCGTAGGTTCCGGCACAGGCACATCCCCCGCGCACTTGGATACCGTGGCGATCGTTGAGCAATTGCACCAGCAAGTTGTAATGAATGCCGGGAACGTAGAACGAAATAATACCCAAACGATCGCGCTGCCCGTCGGCCAGGATCTTAACATCCGGGAGGCTGTCCAGCCCGTCAAAAGCAAGTTTCAGCAGTTCTTCCTCACGAGCCCTTATTTTTTCAACGCTCATCTGATCTTTTAACTGAAAGCACAGGGCCGTTTTAATCGATTGCAAGAAGCCGGGCGTGCCACCATCTTCGCGTGCTTCAATATTATCCACATACTTGTATTTGCCCCAGGGGTTGGTCCAGTCCACCGTTCCGCCGCCAGGATGATCAGGAACGGAATTGTGGTACATCGACTTGTCGAAAACCAGCACTCCTGAAGAGCCTGGGCCGCCCAGAAACTTATGGGGCGAAAACAGAATGGCATCCAGTTTCATCATTGGGTCTTCGGGGTGCATATCAATTTCGTCGTAAGGGGCCGACGCTGCAAAATCGATGAAGGCAACCCCGCCAAATTCGTGCATGATTTTAGCCAGCTCATAGTAGGGCGTGCGAATGCCGGTTACGTTGGAACAAGCAGTAAACGAGCCAATCTTAAACGGACGGTCTTTGTATTCTTCGAGCTTTCTGCGCAAATTGGCGGGTTTCACCAGCAGGTTTTCATCCGGCTCAATAATGACCACATCGGCAATGGTTTCGTACCAGCTCGTATGATTGGAATGGTGCTCCATATGGGTAATGAACACCACTGGCTTTTCGCGTTCGTGAATACAGGTTTTCCCCGATATTTTACCACAAACCTTCAGCCCTAAAATACGCTGAAACTTATTAATGACTGTCGTCATTCCAAAGCCGGCGGTGATGATGACATCGTTAGGACCCGCGTTGACGTGATTCTTAATAATTTGATGCGACAACTGGTACGCCTTGGTCATCAAAGCCCCGGTTTCACTGGTTTCGGTGTGCGTGTTGGCTACAAACGGACCGAACTGCTCCTGCAATTTCTGCTCAACGGGACGGTACAGCCTTCCGCTGGCAATCCAATCAGCGTACAGGATTTTTTTTACTCCAATCGGACTGGTAAATGACTGGTCAATACCGATAATGTTTTCCCGAAACGGGCTGAAGTATTTTTCCAATGGGCTCATCGCATGTGTTTATCTTCTGAGTAAAGCAAAATAAGGGGTTTTAACTGACATAAAAACAGAAATAAGTCATTCTTTTTCGCCAGAATAAGGAAGCTTGCCGGAGCGATGGTGACAATTCGTCATTTTTGGTGAATGGCACAGGCTTTGGGAAGGAGGAGCCGTAAAATTGATGTCAAACTAAAAATATAAATAAGATGCAAAAAGGTAAAATTGGCGTTTCGAGTGACAATTTGTTCCCAATCATCAAGAAGTTCTTGTATTCCGATCACGATATTTTTCTTCGTGAAATCGTATCGAATGCGGTTGATGCCACCCAAAAGTTGAAAACCCTGGCCGGACGTGGCGAAACTTCGGTTTCGGTTGAAAATGCGAAAGTTCGTGTGTCGCTTGATCCCGACAAAAAGACCATCACCGTATCTGATACCGGGATTGGGATGACAGCTGATGAGATTGAAAAGTACATTAACCAGATTGCTTTTTCGGGAGCCAATGAATTCCTCGAAAAATATGAAAGCGATGCCAATGCCATTATCGGGCATTTTGGATTGGGTTTCTACTCTTCGTTTATGGTTTCAAGCAAAGTCAAGATTGTCACCAAGTCATACAAGGATGGCGCCGAGGCCGTGAAGTGGTCGTGTGACGGAAGTCCCGAGTACAGCATTGAAGAGGCCGAACGCGAGGAAGTGGGTACAGATATTATCATGTACATTAATGAAGATTCGAGCGAGTTCCTGGAAAAGGAGCGGCTTTCCGGAATTCTGAATAAGTATTGCAAGTTTTTACCCGTGCCGGTTGTTTTCGGAAAAGAAACCGAATGGAAAGATGGCAAGCAGGTGGAAACCGACAAAGACAACCAGATTAATGAAACCAATCCTGCCTGGACCAAAGCTCCGGTCGATCTGAAAGATGAAGATTATTCTTCGTTCTACCGCAAGCTTTACCCCATGGGCGATGAGCCGCTGTTCAACATTCACCTGAACGTGGATTATCCTTTTAATTTGACCGGAATCCTCTATTTTCCCAAATTGAAAAACAGCATTGAAGTTCAAAAAAACAAGATCCAGTTGTACTCGAACCAGGTTTTTGTGACCGACTCGGTGGAGGGAATTGTGCCTGAATTCCTGACTTTGCTGCACGGAGTGATCGATTCGCCGGATATTCCGCTGAACGTTTCGCGCTCGTACCTGCAGAGCGATTCGAACGTGAAGAAAATTAGCAGCCACATCACCAAAAAAGTGGCTGACCGCCTGCACCAGCTGTTTAAAGATAGTCGAGCCGATTTTGAAAAGAAGTGGGATGACCTTAAGATCTTCATCGAATACGGTATGCTGACTGACGAAAAGTTTGCCGAAAGGGCCATGAACTTCTTCCTGTTCAAGAATACGGAAGGCAAATACTTCACTTTCGAGGAATACGAAAAACTGATTAAGGACAATCAGACTAACAAGGACAACAACTTGGTTTACCTGTACTCCAGCAACCTCGAAGAGCAGTTTACCTTTGTACAAACGGCTAAAGATAAAGGCTACGACGTGCTGATTATGGATGATGTGTTGGCAACACCTCTGCTGAACAAGTTTGAGCAACAGCACAGCGATAAGCGTTTTGTACGCGTTGATTCCGATGTGGTTGAAAACCTGATTCAGAAGGAAGAAGAAAAAGAGGAGCTGAGCTGGGATGAGAAAGAAGAGTTGAGCCCTGTTTTTCAAGCGGTGTGTCCCCAGGCAAATGGGGTGAACTACATTGTTGATTTTAAAAATCTGGGCGAAAACGGACAACCCATTGTAATTACCCGAAACGAATTTATGCGCCGGATGAAAGATATGGGGCAACTGCAAGGTGGTATGAACTTTTACGGCGATTTGCCCGACAGTTTGAACCTGGTGGTGAACACAGCGCATCCTTTGGTGCAAAAAGTGCTGGACAGCAAAGACAAGAAGCTGGGCAAAGCGTTTGAAACCATCAAAGCCGATTTGGAAGTGAAAAAGCAGGAGCTCGACGTGCTTGAAAAAGCCAAAGAAGGTAAAAAGGACGAAGAAGTACCAACGGCCGACAAGGAAAAGCTGGAAGATCTTGGCAAGTCGATTGCAGACTTGGAGAAACAAAAACGCGAAAAACTGACCGACTTTGGCAAGAAAAACAAGCTGACCAAACAGCTGGTTGACCTGGCCTTACTGGCTAACGGCATGCTGAAGGGCGAAGCGCTTGACCAGTTTGTGCGTCGCAGCGTGGAACTGATTAAATAGGCTCATGTTAATACCCAATATTATTTAAAGAAAGAAAAAGCGATTTGGCATTAGCCAGGTCGCTTTTCTTTTTGGCAATGGCTAACCAATCAACCGAACCAGGCTCTTTGTCGGCTGTGTAAGTTAGCCAGCGTGTCGATGGTAATGTTAACATCCTGAACTAATTGGAAGTCAAACATCCCCACGCAAATAAAGTCGGCGCCATTTTCAAAAGCCCAGCGAAAGCCGTCTTCTGGCTCAATGGCTCCGGCAGCAAGCACCTTAAAGCCCATCACTGGCACCTTTGCGCGGTTCACAAACTCAACGGTGCGGTCGGGAAACAAGCAGAAAATATTGTTGTGAAATCTGTTGTGGTCCAGGTAATTTTTTCCATCCACTTCAAACGGCACACGGTTTTCCAGCGGATGGGCTGACCAGTAGTTGTCGTGATGCATCGTTTTCATGTAGTAGTCAGGAATAATTCCCTGTTCCTCACAGGCAATCAGGGCGTCGACCGTGTGTGAGGCCAGCCCCGCAGTGTATCCCTGCGAACGGATTTTGTCCATCATTTTGTCAATCACATCAATTTTCCCATCGCGCACCAGCCAGTCGCACCAATTGCCTTGAACCTGAATAATGTCCACGCCATAGTCGATTGCCTTGTTGATGTTGACAAAATAATCTTGATTTTCCATGTCTGGCCCGACCTGTGAAATCACCTTGATTTTACTGCCGGTTATTTTTTTGTATTTCCGGAGCAAGGGGTTTGACGGAAAGCCAATGTTGATGGTGTCAATTCCGGCTTTTTCTGCCAGCATCAGCGTTTCGTAGACTTTCTTTTCATTGTTGTAAGCCTTGAACAGGGTATCGACATAGCGTAAATCGCGGGCATGAGACCAGCCGCCAATTAAATTGCCACCAGCTACTAAACGGCTGATCGAGTGGTGACCAATCTTACCTTTTGGAAGTTCACCTTTAAGCTCGCGCAGGGCGGTTTGCTTGACCTGAATGGTTGCGCCCGACGTGACATCAACAGCATACTTCTTTTGATTCTGCAGTGCACCCCAGCTCAAAAGTCCAAGAAAGGGGAGGGTTGCCAGGTTTTTCAAGGCTGCACGCCGGGTGCTGGTGTTTTCTTTGGCTTCTGTCAGTTGGCCTGCTTCGCTTTGTTGTCGCCGGAAATTCAGAAAAAAACCTATGCCGTACCCCCTGTCTTTCAGAAATACAAACAGCAATAAAACAGTCGCTTCAATGAAAATTTGATTGACGACAAACAGGCTGTTGCTAGACTGCATAATGATGGATGGACCAAATGGCGGGTAAGCAAAATAGTACAACAAAAGCAAGAGTACCCCGGAAAAAGCTGCATAGCGAGTAAAAATTCCAGCAAACAGGGCCAGTCCAATGAGGATGAGTCCGTAAATATTGAGCAGATCGATCAGGGGCATGAGCTGGGAAGCAGCCAGCCAATGATAAAATCCAGCCATAAAGCTGTTGGAGCTAGCCAGAAAATTATAGGCCGACCAATCTTCGGTTGCCAGTTTGACAACACCTTCGTAAAAAAAATGCCAACCAATGGCGGCACGCAAGAAAGTCAGAAGAAATCGTTTGGTGTGTTTTATTTCGTTAGGTTTCATTTGCTCGCGTTTGGGATTTTAGGAATGATGAGCCTAATTTAGTTGGCTTTTCTTTGGTTTGCAACATGTTGTGCAAACAGAATTCACGAGAAGATTCCTGATTCTTGAGTTTGTTCGATCAGTACATTTGGTCCTTAACCGGGAGTTACAGGCAAAAAAAACGCCCCCTTTTCTGAAGGAGGCGCTATGCTGTTAATCTTGTTATTCTACTTTATCGGAACCTGGCGTTTGAATTCCATCTCAAGCGAGATGAAGGTCTCAGTCCGGGCAAGGCCATCGATTTCCTGCAATTCCTCATCGATAATTCGCTTCAGGTGATTGTTGGTCTTGGTTTGTATTTTAATAAAGATAGCATACGAACCAGTGGTGTAATGACACTCAACGATCTCCGGAATTTTTTTCAGGGCTTCAACCACTTGGGTATGGTACTTGGCCTTGTCGAGAAAGAGGCCCATGTAAGCGCAGGTGTTGTAACCCAACTTCGACGGATTGACAATAAACTCACTTCCAGAAACAACTCCAAGGTTCAACAGGCGTTGTACGCGCTGGTGAATGGCTGCTCCCGAAACGCCACATTCCCTGGCTACCTCCAGGAATGGAATTCTAGCGTTTTTGGTAATTAACCGGAGGATTTTCTCATCCAATTCATCAATCTGTGGTAGCGGATCAGTATGGTCTTGATTCATTTTTGATATTTTTTTCAACTTCGAATTTAAAAGCTAAAGATATAAAAAAACGACAATCATTAAATAACCGTATTTTATAACATGTCGTTGGTGATGATTTGTAAGCAAATGAGTGAAAATGGTTATAATTAGTTGTTTTAGATTTTGACGGCGAAAATAAGCTAATTTTTTTAATTCCCATATCAAGGTCGAATGAAAATGAATCCTGACCTAAGTGTTTTTCAGAGGGGCATTGTGCTGACTTAGAAAATCAGAGATGTCGTTTCCACTTGGATTCTGGAAGACCCGAAGGCCAAATTCGGGTAAAATGGCCAGTACATGGTCCATGATATCGGCCTGTATCGATTCGTATTTTGCCCATTCCTGGCTTTTGCTGAAAACATAAAACTCAAGGGGTAAGCCTTTTTCAGATGGTTGTAAATGACGAACCAAAAAGGTCATGTCCTGATGGATCATCGGATGCTGGTGCAGGTAGTTTTCCAGGTAGCGACGAAAAATTCCCAGGTTGGTTTGTCGCCGGCCGTTAAATACATCACCTTCTTCTACGTTTAGTTTCTTATTGTATTCCTTAATTTCTTTTTCACGCTCGGCTAAATAATCCTTTAACATGTAGAATCGGCTTAGTTTTTCCAGCAGCGCTTTGTCGCAGAAGCGCACACTTCGCATATCCAGATTTACGGAACGTTTAATCCGGCGTCCGCCCGATTCTTCCATGCCAATCCAATTGCTGAATGACTCCGAAACCAGCGCGTAAGTGGGTATGGTGGTGATGGTCTTATCCCAGTTCTGAACTTTGACCGTGTTCAGGCTAATGTCAATCACCGTTCCGTCGGCATTGTGGCTGGGCATGGAGATCCAGTCGCCTGGTTTCAGCATATGGTTGGCCGAAAGTTGAATGCTGGCCACCAGACTTAAGATGGTGTCTTTAAAAACCAACAACAAAACTGCTGCAATGGCTCCTAATCCACCAATCAGGTAAAGCGGTGATTTTCCCATCAAAATCGAGATAAAGAAAATAACGGCAATGCAGATGAAAAGAATCTGCAACAATTGGATGTACCCTTTAATTGGGCGGTTCACCGCATACGCCGTGGTTTGGTAGATGTCGTTGGCTGCATTGGCCAGTCGCACGGCAAACAAGGTAATAATAATGATAAAATAGACGTTGCCCAGGTTGTACAAAAGGTCACTGACGAATTCAACCCCTGAAAAATCATAAGTATAATAAATAATCAAAGCCGAAGACAAGTGGGCCAACGCACTAAATACTTTCCGCTTTACAAGGAAGTCGTCCCACTGAGTTTTGGTCTTGGCCACAAACTGGTGTACAATTTTTGCCAAAATTCTCCGGGTTAGCCAATGGGCAAAATATGCTACCAGAAACAGCACAACCAGACAAGCCAACAGTGCCGTAATATTGGCCGTCTTGTCTGGAACGTAAAGGTCTGCCAAAATCGTTTTAAAGAGTTCCAATAAGTAGTTCATATGAGAAAAGTCAATTGAATCTGTTGATTTGTTATTAAATTTAGAAGCTAAAATTAATGAATTTGTTATGATTAGAAAATGGGGATTCATCAGCTTCTTAATTTTCATTCTGCCACAAGTTATGTTGGCACAATTAAATTTTTCAGACCATTTCATAAACAAGGTGTTACGTGTCGATTATTTATTGACTGGCACTGACAGTACCGCGGAAGTTATTCTCAGGCAACTGAAAAAAGAACCCCACTATGGCGGTTCGCATGTCAATTTGATTGATATTTATGACCTGGGAACCTATCGATACCGATTATTTGATCAAGCGTCGGGCGAACTGCTTTTTTCGAAAGGTTTTTGTCCTGTTTTTCAGGAGTGGCAGACCACCGATGAGGCTAAAGTGCAGAAGCGCGGGTTTTACCAGGTGGCGATTTTCCCTTTTCCAAAGAAAACTTGCCGCTTGGTCATTGAAGAACGAGCTTGGGACGGCGAATTCACGGAGGTTTTCAGTACTCAAATCGATCCCGAGGATTATTTTATTCTCGAAGAGCAAGTGCCGGCTTATGAGGTTGCCGAACTTTCGCTGCAAGGATTGCCTCAAAAGAAAGTGGATGTGGTTATTTTACCTGAAGGATACATGGCTGATGAGATGGATAAGTTTGTGGCTGATGCCAATCGCATGGTTAGGTCCTTATTTGAGGTGGAACCGTTCAGCCAGCACAAAGAAGATTTTAATTGGTACGCGGTGAAAGTCCCGTCAGTCGAATCGGGAACTGATATTCCAGGCGAGCACATATACAAAAACACGGCTTTCAACTCGCACTTTTATACCTTTGATACCCCGCGCTACCTGACTTCGCAGGATATGCTGTCGATTCACGATGCTGCTTCGGTGATGCCCTATGACCATATTTACTTACTGGTGAATACCAATCAATACGGTGGGGGAGGGTTTTATAATTTTTTGTCGGTTACCTCGGTTGATGACCGTTTGTCTGAGACCGTATTTATTCATGAATTCGGCCACGGTTTTGCGGGTTTGGCCGATGAGTATTACACCTCTGACGTAGCCTACAGCGAGTATTACAATTTAGAGGTGGAGCCCTGGGAGCCGAATATTACGACTTTGGTTGATTTCGATTTGAAATGGAACGGAATGGTTGGAGACAATACGCCTCGTCCTACCCCGCGAACCAGCAAATATAGGGACGTGGTTGGTGTTTTCGAAGGGGGTGGATACCTGGAAAAAGGGATTTACAGTCCGGTGATGGATTGCCGGATGAAAAGCAATGGCCCCAATGGTTTTTGCCCGGTGTGTCAGCAAGCCATTGAGCAAGCCATCGAATGGCATTGTGAATAGAAATACAGAAGAAGAATGTCGAACCCGTAGTGTCTAAACGAGAACAAAGCCATCAGGAGCTTCCCCTGATGGCTTTGTTGGTTGCATTACCGAAAGGTTTATTCTTTTTCTTTTCTAGCCTGAAACCAGTAGCCGGCTACCAACCCGAGTCCCGCAAAAAGGAAAATCATGGATATGTAGGCTGCTCCGTTGTCGAGGCTTGTGTTTGCATTCAAAATACTTCCTGCCAAAACACCCAAAGCAACACCTATAAATAACAGGCCAAACTTTAAGGATAAAAAGTTGGAGTATTTGCCAACCCCTTTAAAAATAGTTGGATCGGTTCCCTTTTCAATCATCGCCATTCGTTCTTTGTTTCGCGTGGTCAAAAAGACATAGACCATGGCAAAAATAAAGGCGAAAAAACTTACTGGAATTACAATTGCTTCGTTCATAGCTGTATTTTTTAGTTTCTAATTTTTCTTCGCCCTTATGACGCAGCTTTTGGAATTCGGTTACAAGCTTGTTATTTTTTTCTTCGATTTGAAGATGACTCTGTTGTTATACGATATAGCAAGCGGGAAAAATTTTCCTGCAATTTTGTAACCACTGGCTCAATCATTCGTCAAAAGTGTAGCATGAACCCAAAGGATGATCATTATTATATCGACAAGGTGAAGAATGGCGAATTGTCGGCCTTTTCCTATTTGGTTGAGAAATACCGTGATATGGTGTATGGATTATCTTTAAAAATGCTGAAGAATTCGGAAGATGCGGAAGAACTGGCACAGGACACTTTTGTTAAGGCTTTTCAGTCGATTGGCACGTATCGGGGAAGTTCTAAATTTTCAACCTGGCTTTACCGGATTGCCTACAACGGAGCCATTACGCAACTTCGGAAGCGAAAAGTGGAACTGTACTCGCTTGATGAGCAACGGTTAACCGATCAGGATGAGCTGGACATTAGCAACCGCCTGACGGAAATTGATCAGGATGCCCTGGGCGAGAGTTTAAGAAAGGCGATGGCTACTTTACCCGAAGGCGACCAGGTGCTGATTACCTTGTTTTACTATGAAGATCAGCGAATGGAAGATATTGCACAGATTACTGGCTTGAGCGAGAGCAACGTGAAAGTAAAGATCCATCGGGCACGAAAAAAAATGTATGGTTATCTAAAAGAAAACCTGGAAGAAGCCGTTTTTAATGCGTTGTAATAAGGATTAGGAGGAAATATTATGAAACGAGCCATAGGAACCAAATTTTACGCCCAAGCGGATGATTATTTCGGCGAGTTCCATGCCGTTGGAAAGCGTCTCAATGTGAGGAAGCGCGATGCGCATATTGTCGTTGAATAAATTGAAAAAAATACACGTATGAAACAGATTGATAAAAATTTTAGAGAATTGATGAAAACCTATCAGCCGGAGAAGTCGCCAGGCGATTTCACGGTTCATGTGATGAACCGGATTTACGCTGAAACCAATCGGATTTCGGAATACAAACCGGTGCTGAATAAATGGTTTTTACGGATCGTGTATGCTTTTATTGGTGGTTTTGTTGTGTATTCCATGTTTAACACCGGTTCGGGAAGTATGGCCCCGGGTGGAAGTAAGCTTTTTAGCTGGCTGCCAAAAGTCGATTTATCGGAGGCGGTCGAAGCTGGCAACAAAATTACGGGTATATTGGGTGGCTTACCCCAGTACATGGTTGTTATTTTCTTGTCCACAACCTTTTTACTTCTGCTTGATCAATGGATTTTAAAACGCAAGCATATCGGGTAAATTAAGCTGTCTATTGAAAACTGATGGGCATGCTCATGCTCACCCTCACCGTTTCACCATTGTTTTTTCCTGGAATCCATGGTGGCATGGATTCCAGCAACCTACTCACTTCGTCTTCGTATCCGGGGCAATCATCAAGTCCCTGGCGAATTTGCACCGTGCTGATGGTGCTGTCTTTCTCAACCACAAAACTCACCAGTACTTTCCCTTGGCAGTCGGGTGCCGGAAACCGCAAGCTGTCCTGCATATAAAGCGAAAAACTCGCTTGCATCGAGGAACCACTTTTGTATTGAAAACTTGGAAGGTCAGAGGCTATAAACCAAACAAGCTCTTCCTTTTCTTCTGGATTTTGTGCTGAAGTTGTACTCAGGATAAGAACTAAAGCAAGCAAAGTCAATACGATTTTTCTATAGCCTGAAAGTATCAGAGGCGATTTTTTAAGTTGCATCAGTCACTGGTTTTTGGTAATTGTGGACGAAACCAGCAAAGATTATACCGGCATTCTGTCCGAATATGGTTACAGACAGGATACTATTTCCGGCTGCGTGTTTTCGATTTGGTGGTACTGCTTTTCTGCTTTTCCTTTTTCCGTACGTAAATCAGTTTGAGTTGTCCTTTGGTGTTTTCCCGTTGTTCTATTTCGAATTCCGGGATTGATCGAATCAAAGGTGTCAGCTTTTGAAAACCATAATTTCGGGCGTCGAAGTTGGGTTGTTTTTTCTGAATCAGGTTGCCCACTTCACCCAAAAATGCCCAGCCATCATCATCAGCCAAATCGGAGATGGATGACGAAATCAAGCGAATCACTTTAGGCGTGATTTTATCGACATCACTTTTTGGTGCGACTTTGCTTTCGCTCACTTCAGCCCCGCTTTCCGGGTTTTGGTTCTTCAAAATTTCGATGTAAATGAACTTATCGCAAGCTACAATAAACGGATCAGGCGTTTTCTTTTCTCCAATGCCGAATACTTTCATGCCGGCCTCGCGCAGGCGGGTGGCCAACCGCGTAAAGTCACTGTCGCTTGAAACCAGGCAAAAACCATTTACCTTTTCAGAATAAAGAATGTCCATCGCATCAATAATCATGGCCGAGTCGGTGGCATTTTTGCCGGTGGTATATCCGTACTGCTGAATGGGAGTGATGGCGTTTTCAAGCAGCAGGTTTTTCCATCGCGAGAGGTTGGGCTTGGTCCAGTCGCCGTAAATCCGTTTGATAGTCGGGTTGCCATATTTTGCGATTTCTTCCATCATTTCCTTCACATGGGCCGATGGGATATTATCGCCGTCAATTAATACTGCTAATTTTAAATCCATTGCTGTAAGATATTTTCCTGCAAATTACGCATTATAGAAGTGAATACCATCATTGGCAAGAAATTTCGCATCATTGAAATGGGAGGAAGTCCACTCACCAAACAGGCTAAAGTTCGTTTAGAACGATATAAACAGTATATACGATGTAGATGAGCAGCAAAGCTCCCGCCTCCCAGCGGTCGAGCTTTTTCTTTATGCCGGTAAACATGGCGATGAAAAGAATCAAAGTTCCGACTCCAAGGAGCAGTAAATCGGTGTTGAATACCGGATGATAGCTTACCGGAGTTAAAACCGAGCTGACGCCCAGGATTAAAAAGATGTTGAAAATGTTGGAGCCAATGATGTTTCCCACGGCAATGTCATTGTTCTTTTTAAGCGCGGCAACCACCGATGTGGCTAGCTCGGGAAGCGAAGTGCCCAAGGCAACAATGGTCAGCCCCACAATCTTTTCGCTTATGCCCATCGCAGTGGCCATTTCAACAGCGTTGGTTACGACCAGCCTGCCTCCGATAACCAGTCCCGCCATTCCCGTGATGATTAAGATCCAGATTTTCAGATTGGTAAAATGTTTTTGATCCGGTATGGATTCCTGCTTGTCGGTTTTGAGCTGCTTGTACACATAGAATAGAAATGCGGCAAAGAGCGTGAGAAGAATCAGCCCATCGAGGCGGGAAAGAAAATTGACTCCTGGCGACAGCACATCGTTGGCCAGAAAAAAAAGCAAAATCACAGCAAAGAGCGAAAGCGGAATTTCTTTCCAAACGGTACTCGACTGTACCACCAAGGGCGTGATTAAACCCGCAATGCCAAGGATGAAGAATAGGTTGATGTTGTTACTTCCAATGACATTGCCAAACACCAGATCATGGTGATTTTGAAGGGCTGCAAAGGTATTCACAACCAGCTCGGGCGCCGAAGTTCCAAAAGCGACAATGGTTAAACCAATCGCCAAATCAGAAATTTGGTGCTTTTTAGCCAAAGCTGTTGCTCCGCTCACCATCCAGTCGGCTCCTTTAATAAGTAGCCCCAAGCCGAGAACTAAGAGTAAAATTTGTATAATCATTCAAGTATTTTTGAGGGCGGCAATTTAGATATTTTCCGCTGAACGAAATCTGACTATAAGAGCAAATATTGTACTGAATTGTTCATCTTCTTTTTCGGTGAGACTGGAGACCAGCTCAAATTCTTTTGGAGAACGAACATTGTCCTGGTCAACAAGGCTTTTCTGTGTTCTAACGTAAGATATAACTGATCTTAGCCAGGCTCCTCGAGCTTTCCTTCCCTTGTTTTCCAAAGTCAAACCCGTGTAGGCCGTTTAACGCCCGAGGGCAGAGTGTCATTCCGAACTTGTTTCGGAATCTGTTGGAGAGTTGCGCGAGCCGGGCTGCCGGCTATCCAACTTATCTTTCCTGGGAAGGGTCTCGATATGCGGTTTCAACGCCGTGGGGAATCTCGAGTGTAAGTTATTTTGAAAAAAGGAGTATTCGCATGGTAAAAATAACTTCTGGTTTTGAAAAAAGTTGAATCGAGTATTGATAAATAAAGAACTAGTTCTGTTAGATGAATAAGTAGTTTTGATAGAATGGGTATTATTTTATCAGAGGACATACGAGTTTTCCGAAGATAGGTATGAATTTTAGAGGAGCAGGTGCTAGTAATTATAGGGAAACGATTGTTGTGTACTAAATCGTTTATCGATCATGTTACAATTTACCATTCGCTGCCTGCTCGAAATCAAAGAAATTGGCAGTCCCTTCAATTTCTTAATCAAGCCAGGCTTGTCGCCCAATCTGGCCACGTGCTTGGTTAACTGAAAAGTGGCGCACCTAAAGCCAAATCACATCTGCGCGCTATGCCGCTCGTTGTACTGTATGCCCAACGATTTGTGGAAGAGGGTGGAAGACCACGATGCGGCCTTGCCCGAAATCCACCCGCTGCAATTGCTGGTTCGTGAGCAAGAAGTCCCCCTGAATACATGCGAGCAATTGCAGGAATTGTCGGTTGACCAGTTGAAAGAAGTCCGGTCGTTAATCGTGAAGTTGAAAAAAACAGACCACAGAGCGCCGGACGAGATGGCTGACTAGTGGCGTGATATTCGCCGGATATCAGTGGGTTGGCTTGCTGGAGAACGGGTGTGGTGGAGTTTTAAGAGCCAAAAAAGGCGGAGTGTGAAAACCCCGCCTGCTGTATCTTACTTAAAATGGAAGGTCATCCTTGTCTGCTGCCTCCGGGGGAATGTCATCTGGCGTAAATCCCGGAGGAAAGTCACCCTGGGGTTCTCCGGCTGCCAACCGGTCAATTCGCCAGGCGTTGATGTTGTGGTACCAACGACCGTTGAATTCGCGCGATTCGACTGAAAATGAAACATTCACCTCTTCGCCGGCGTTCAGTCCTTCCAATAAGGAAATTTTATCGTTGAACAGGGTAAAGCACACTTGTTTTGGAAACTGGTCATCAGCAGTTTCAATTACAAATTCCTGCTTTTTCCATTCTTTTCCGGCTTTGCTTACTCCGGATGCAACATTTAAGACTTGGTTTATCTTACCTTTTAATTCTAAACTCATGGTTCAATATTTTTTTTCTGGTTCCAAAAATAAGGAGAAAAAAATACCCCTGGGAAAAATTAACCAGGGGTTTATAAAAAGTTTTCAAGAATGATCTATTCGATTACTTCCAGCAACTCGACTTCGAAAATCAAGGTTGCGTTTGGACCAATATCGGCTCCGGCACCACGTTCGCCATATGCTAAATCGCCAGGAATATAAACTTTCCATTTTGATCCTTCGGGCATTAATTGCAATGCTTCTGTCCATCCCGGAATCACTTGTCCAACTCCAAAAGTAGCTGGTTCGCCACGTTCAACCGAGCTGTCGAAAACAGTTCCGTCGAGCAAAGTACCGGTATAGTGTACTTTTACTTGCTGATCGGCTGTTGGTTTTGGTCCGTCGCCTACTTCAAGAATTTCGTACTGAAGTCCACTTTCTGTGACAACAATTCCGTCCTTTTCTTTATTCGAGGCTAAAAATGCTTCACCTTCTGTCCGGTTGTTCACGCCTTCTGCTTCGGCCATTTTTTGGAAATAAGACTGAATGTAAGTCCGTGCGTCCTCAATGGTCATTTTTGTTTCTTCGCCATTCAGTTGCTTTTCAAAAGCAGTCACCAACAACTCCGTATTGAAATCGTCAGCACCGGATGATTCCAGCTGTTGTTTGTTTTGATCGCCAACTAAAACACCAATGGCGTAGCTTGCAGAATCTGCTGCAGTTGCAAGGTTTTCATTGCGTGAAGAACCTTGAGGTTGACAAGCTGCCAGTACCATTACGGCAGCAAGTGCAAATAGAATTGATTTAAATTTCATTTGTTTGTTTTGTAGATATAAATTAAACGATTTCAAGTAATTCAACATCGAAAATAAGGGTGGCGTGTGGTCCGATAGCGCCACCTGCTCCGCGATCACCATAGGCTAAGTCAGACGGAACAAACAAGCGCCACTTTGAGCCAGTTGTCATCATTTGTAAGGCTTCAACCCATCCCTGAATAACGCCATTCACCGGGAAAGTCGCCGGTTCGCCGCGTTGTACGGAGCTGTCAAAAACAGTTCCGTCAATCAATGTTCCGTGATAGTGACATTTGACCTCGTCGGCCGGGCTTGGTTTTTCCCCGTCACCTTCAACCAAAACTTGGTATTGAAGTCCGCTGGCTGTTTCAACAATGCCTTTTTTCTCCCGGTTTTCAGCCAAAAATTGTAATCCTTGCTCCAGGTTCTCTTTTCCCTGTCCACTTTGTTGTTTTTCCATAAAGTCCTGCAAGATTTTATTGGCCTCGTCGGGTGTCAGTTTGGGCTCTTGCCCGGTAAAGATATCTTCGAGAGCCAGCATGAAATTGCCGGGTTCAATAGTTTTTACTCCTGATTGTATGAGATTGCTCGAAATGCTCAATCCCAGTGCATAACTAAATTCTTCCAATTCTCCGTTAAACTTGTGTTCTGACATAAAATTCTAAATTTTTAAAGAGCTACGAAGATAAAGGAATTTTTGCATTATCCCTGATGATCAATGGTCTTTCTCACCGTACAACATTTCCCGTTTTCCCGGAGGCCCCGGCAGTCGCTGCATTGCGAAGCCATTTTTTTGAAGCAATCGCCTGATATCGCCTTTGGCACAATAAGTTGTAATGATTGCTCCTGGTTTACACTGCCGGCTAATTTTCTGAAAAATGGCATCGGTCCACATATCGGCTTGTTTGCCGGGGGCGAAGGCATCAAAATAAACCAGATCAAATGCAGGTAAGTCTGATAAATCGAAGGTGCGTAAATCGCAATTTAGCTTCGTGAGTTCAAACCCGGGTGTAATTTCTATCTGCTGTTCCCAACGGCTTTTATGCATCAGCAAAAAGAGTGCTTGTGTTTCGCTCGAATAGTTTTGAGCATAATTCAGTTGGCAGAATTCTTCCTCCGTCAGTGGGTATTTTTCCAGCGAATAGTAGTGAATGACTTTTTCCTTCCGATGCAGCAAGGTGAGCAGGGCGTTGAGGCCGGTTCCGAAACCAACTTCAAGCAGGTGGATTTCGGTTTGCTGACACCGGTTCACGCCATTGTTGATAAACACATGCATCGATTCCTGAACAGCCCCGTGAACGGAATGAAAATGCTCATCCAGTTCGGGCAGATACAGCGTGTGCGAGCCGTCTTCGGTCAGTTCAATTATTCGTTTCATACGATCAAATTGGTTTCAAATTCTCCCGAGCGATCGGGACTCTTTTTAGTTGCAGTTCTAAATTCCAGGCTGCAAAGTTGAGCCATGAAAAGAACGATCAATTAACAGTTTCATTCTCCCATTTCTCAGCTTTCGTTCGCCGATATCAAGCAAAGGTCCGGTTTTCAGATTTGGCGAATTTCGGCATTTTCTTGTTTGCTTCCATATTTTTGTTCTAAATTTGGCTTACTTTATCCGATTGTTATGCTTATAAAACTGTACGAAGAAAATCCGAATCAGCGCGACATAGAGAAAGTGTTGGAAGTCCTTCGGGATGGCGGTATTATTATTTATCCCACCGACACCGTTTATGGAATTGGTTGTGACATTACCAATGTGAAAGCTGTTGAGAAAATAGCACAATATAAAAAAGTACAAGTTGAAAAATCAAATATGTCATTCATATGTAGTGACTTGAGCCATCTGTCGGATTATACAAAGCCCATTTCGAATACGGTTTTTAAGTTGTTGAAACGAAATTTGCCTGGTCCGTTTACATTTATTTTGGAGGCTAACTCCAATGTCCCCAAATATTTCAAAGGTAAAAAGAAAACGGTTGGGATTCGTGTTCCTGACAACAATATCATCCGTGAAATTGTGCGACAACTGGGCAATCCCATTCTCTCTACTTCGGTTTACGATGAAGATACTGTGATTGAATATACCACAGACCCCGAGCTGATTCACGAAAAGTTCGCGGATTTCGCGGATTTGGTTATTGATGGTGGCTATGGCGATAACATGGCTTCAACCGTGATCGATTGTACGGTTGATCTGCCGGTGATTATTCGCCAGGGAAAAGGTGTTGTTCAGGAATAATGTTTTTGATCGACTGCGATAAATCTCAGCAACCCCATCTGCCTTATTTTCGCCAGAAAGCCGGAGAGAACAGAACCAATACAGTAAATAATTCCAAACGTCCAAGTAACATCAAAAAAGACAGAAACCATTTTCCGGCCGGGTGCACATGATGAAAATTTTCTGCCGGGCCAACATTTCCCAGTCCAGGTCCAATATTCCCCAGCGAAGTAGCAACGGCCCCCATCGCCGATTCCAAATCCGGTTCAATTAAGGTGTACAGGATGGTGCTCAGGAAAAAGATGATAAAATAGAACATGAAAAAAGCCAACACATTGGTGATGATTTGTTCGGATACGGCTCGTTTGTTAAACCGAACAGGAATGATCGCATTGGGATGCAGCAGCCGTCGCAACTCGTAATAACTGTTTTTCAGCAACAAAACAACCCGCATGATTTTGATCCCACCACCCGTTGATCCGGCACTTCCTCCAAAAAAGAAGAGGGCAAACATGATGATGGTCAGAAAAGGAGTCCAGGTTAGGTAATCCGCGGTTGCATATCCGGTGGTGGTGATGATGGAAACAACCTGAAACAAAGCATCGCGAAAGGCCAACTCGAAACCCAGCTGGGTTGAAATGAGCAGTCCGCTGAAGATGATTGCCGTAAAGCCAACAATGAACAAGATGTAGTATTTGAATTCCTCATTTTTGAAGACTTTATCAAACTTTCCGTGGATTGCCAGGTAGGAGAGGGTAAAGTTGGTTCCAGCTAAAAACATGAAAAAGATAATGACATACTGAATGAAAGGGGATGACCAATAGGCAATTGATGCCTGCTTGGTGGAGTAACCGCCGGTCGCCATTGTCGTGAGCGAATGGTTTACCGCGTCGAACAGGGTCATGCCGCCGGCCCAAAGCAAAAGCGCTTCAGCTACGGTGAATCCGAAGTAGATGATCCATAGGCTTTTTGCGGTTTGGCTGATTCGGGGGCTGATTTTGTCCGGAGTGGGGCCTGGAACTTCGGCTGCAAATAGCTGCATACCACCGATTCCAAAAATGGGCAAAATAGCGAGCGATAAAACGATGATTCCCATCCCCCCCAGCCACTGGGTCATACTGCGCCAAAACAGGATTCCGTTTGGAAGCGACTCAATGTCATTTAAAATAGACGAGCCTGTGGTTGTAAAACCTGACATGGTTTCGAAAAATGCGTTGGTCAGCGATGGAATGGAGTGGCTGAAGAGGTAGGGCAGACTTCCGAAGAAGGAAAAAACCACCCACACCAAACTTACAATAACAAAACCTTCGTGTTTCCCAATCTTTTTATCAGCACCTTTAGTAGCCAGCAAGGCGAATGATCCAACTCCAAGGCAAATCAGGGCCGCGTTGAGCAAAGCCATCAGTCCTGCATCCTGATAAATGGCCGATACCCCCATGGCAACTAGCATGGATGCCCCTTCAACAACCAACAAAAAACCCAATACCCGGAAGATTATCTTGAAGTTGAGCATGGTCTGCTAAATTACTTAAAATATTTATCCAGTTTTTTGATGGCGGAAGGCAGCGCAAAAACAACTACTTTGTCATTTGCCTGAATGTGGGTATCACCCTTGGCAACGAATCCCTTT
>SWCA01007928.1_pt1 | contig 23825 bp, 20 predicted proteins | sample 4692961 | NCBI WGS metagenome assembly SWCA01 (sample SAMN10267275, study PRJNA491770) | bioreactor metagenome | isolation source: DHS bioreactor inoculated with | place: Japan: off Shimokita Peninsula
TTTTTTTTGTAACAATATTCTCTACAGGAATCACCTTTACATCCTCATTTTCTTTTTCTATTTTTTCTGCAGTTTCTTTCAAACTTTCCATTTCTTCTTTTGTATAATTGTTTTTAATTATTTCTCTCATTTCTAATCGTATTTCTTTTATTTGTTTTTCAATTTCATTTATCGTTTGATCCAATTCTTCTATTTTTTTCAATACTTCTTCATCTAATTTTTTATCAGTGCCTTCTTCCAATATTTTTCTTAAATCTTTTCTTTCTTTTTCTATTTTATATTTTAATTTTTCTATCTTCTCTCTCTCGTCTTTTATTTTTTCTTTTCTTTCTTTCACAGAAAATACGTCTCTTTCTTCCTTCTTATTTTCTCTTTCTATTTTCCCATTATTTCTTTCCATATTTGGCTTTTCCGCTTTTGCTATTCCTCCTAGGGGCCCTGCAAAAACAACTGCTGCAGTAACAGCTAGTACAATTGTTTTTTTTAATTTCATCATATTTTCCATCTCCTCTGCTTTATTTGTTTGTGTTATATATTACGATAATATTATTTTATTTAGGGACATTGAAAAATAATTTTTCAAAGAATTTATTCTTTGTTCTTCTTTTTTATCCCTTTTCCTTTGTTATCTTCTTGTTTTCTATTTTTCTTCTCTTTTTTTTCATTTATCTCTTTGTCTTGATTTTTCAAAGGAATATATTCTTCTTTCTTTACTTTTTTTCCATTTTCACTCTCTTTAAGTTCTATATTCTTATTGAAATTTTTTGTTTTATCTTCTTTCTCTTCTCTTATTTTATCTTTTATATTTTTATCTTTCTCTATTTCTATCCTTTCTTTTTTATTTGATTTTATATCCATCGTTCTTTCTTTTTTTATTATTTTATCTTCTTTTTTCGTTAATGCAGATGGGTTTTTTTCTATAATTTCTTCTACCTTCATATGCTTAATACTTTCAAGACTCATTTTTTTATTTTTTTCTTTAATTTTTTCAAATACTTCATATTTTCCAATAGACACTTTTTCTTTACGAGCATATGGTAAATCCTCTTTTTTACCCTCTATATAAAAAGTCTTTATATATTGTGAATTTTCATCTTCATTTAACTTTTTTTCTATTTGTTTCTTTATGTCCTCATTTTTTATATTGTTCTTCAAGACTACAGTAGATATAAGCACTGCATTCTTCTCTTTTTCTAAATATTTATCTTCCTTTGCCCTGTTAATTACAATAGATATGACATCTTCTATGGGTTTTCCTACTAATTTTTTATTCATTAATAATTTTTTTGCATCTTGATTCAAAAAAATTATTTTTATTGCTTTATTTTCTTTATTAATTTGAATCTCTAAGCTTGGATTTATATCTAGGCTTACAATTGCTGTAGCACCATAACTTATATTATTTCCAATTTGTGTTTTAAGAAAAGGGATGGACAGAATCATAATCAAGAATATGGCTGCTACAGCAGCTATTTTTCTATAAGAAAAAACTTCTTTTCTACATAAATCTTCTTCTAAAAAAAGAACCTTTTTCCCTACTTCTAATCCATCTTTTTTCATTATTTCTAAATATTCCATTTGATCTGTTAAAACAATAGCAAAATCTTTTTCGATTTTTACAACACAACCTTTATATACCATCTACGCCACCTCCTTCATCTACTTTTATGTAGTTTTTTAATAAATCCAAATCTTCATCTAGTATTAGTACCGTTGCAATAATAAACTTCCTACTTCCTTTTAAAACCTTTGATGTAATCTTAAGATTTTCTATTAATTTTGATGCAGGCAGATTCTTTTTTCTTATTAATTCATTCTTTAATTCTGTATCCTTTGCAATATAACTTGCTATACGAAGAGCATTCTGCCTCGTATCTTTATGCTTTGGTGCATCTTTTACTAGATCCTCAAAGGTAATATTAAAACCTTTTAGATTCTTTTCCAACGTTTTTATTTCCTCTTTTAAAATCATATCCTCTGTGAAATCTTTTTCTTTAAATCGATGCTTTATTTGCTCTTGCTCTTCTTGTTTAAACTGGCTCATGGGAGTAGTTGTAGAATACTTTTTCATTTTCCTTAAATAATCATATATTCTACTTTTTATGACTAACTCTGCAAAAGAGATGAAGCTTCCTTTTGATTTTTCAAACTTATCTATGGCTTCATTAAAAGCTTCTAACCCAATGCTGTATTCCTCACTATTTTCAGATTCTACATATCGATTCGTCACACTAGAGATGGTTTTTATAATAAAAGGAATATATTCCTGTATCAACGCTTCTCTTTCCGCTGTATCCCCTTTAATTATTTTTTGTAGTCGATTTGCTAGAGACTTTTTTTTAAAAAAATCAAGTACTTGGATCAAATTCTATACACCTCCTTAATAGTAATACGTATTTGTTTTTAATTTTCGGTGCCTTATGCAATAAAAGAAAAAACTACACCGTTTGGTGTAGTTTTATAATCCTAATAATTCATCTATTTTAGGTTTATCAAATCCCAGTATAACTTCGTCTTCTATTAATATAACAGGAACAGACATATAACCCATTTTCATTAATTTTTTTCTAGCCTCTGTGTCTTCAGATACATTTTTTTCAACATATTCTATATTTTTTTCATTAAAATAATCTTTGGCCATATGACAATATCCACATGTATTACTTGTATATATTTCTACTTTTTTATCCATAAAAAAACCTCCTTTAAAATTTAATTTAACATTTAATATATTATATAGATTTCCCAAAAAATATATTTTAAACACCTTTAAAAAAATTTAGTTTATTTATTATTATCTTTTTGAAATAATCCTCTTATTAATATACCGTTCTATCATCATTTTTAATATAGCAATAATTGGAACACCTAGAAACATTCCTAAAACTCCGAAAAAACCTCCACCCATTACAATTCCTACTATCACCCAAAAAGCACTAAGTCCTATTTTATCTCCTAAAATTTTGGGGCCTAAATACCATCCATCGAATTGTTGTAATATAAATAAAAATAGAAATACCCATACGGCTTTTATTGGATTATAAAATAAAGTAATCAATACAGCAGGAATCATCCCTATAATAGGTCCAAAATAAGGGATCATATTTGTTATGCCTATTATTATACTTAGTAGTAAAGCGTAGGGTGCTTTCATGGCTATCATTCCCAAAAAACAGAAGAAACCTATTATAAAAGAATCAATTAATTTTCCAATAATGAATGCAGAAAATATATTATCTACTTCTTTCCCAAATTCTTCCCATTCTTTCACCTGATTATCTTGTAAAAATGCATATAAAATTTTTTTTATTCCTCTTATAAATCCTTCTTTATCTTTTAATAAATAAATAGAAATTACTAACCCTAACAAAAAATTCACAAAAGTAGATGTAATATAAATTACACTGTTTATTATATTATTTAAGAGGATATCTAAAAAATCGCTTCCTCTTCCTATTATATATTTTATTTTTGTTTCGAAATAAGGTAGTGTTCCATATTTTTGGAAATATTTCCATTTTATTATATTATTATCTATCCATTTTTGTGTATTATCTATGGCTCTTGGCATATCTTCAATAATTTGTCCAATACTATTGGCTAGTTTTGGAGATATTATAATAATAGATAATATGATTATTTCTAAAACAAAAATATATAATACACCTATACTATATATCCTTTTCATTTTAAATTTTTTTTCTAAATACTGCATTACAGGATTTAATATATAAGCGATAGAAAAAGCCCATAAGAAAGGACTACTTAAAGATATTATTTTTTTAAAACTACTCCATACTACATCAATATTACTTGTTAGTTTAAAAAGTATAAAAACAATCAATATCCCTAGTATGAAATGAAATGTTTTTTTATATTCAAACATATCTTTCCTCCCGATTTACATCTTATATATAATATGCCCAGTTTAAAGATGGATATATATTTCATTTTGTAGTAAAATTTATTTGTATGGATATGATTCCTTAGAAGGAGGACTTTTTATGAAAAAGGTTTTAATACTTTCCGCATCTACAGGTGGGGGACATAATCGAGCAGCACAAGCTATAAAAGAAGAATTACGCAGTAAAAATATAGATGGGGAAATAATCGATAGTTTAAAATTCGTAAGTCCTACCATGGACAAAATCATATCGAAAGGATATGAGAAATCAGCTCTATATACACCAAAAGCCTATGGTCAGATTTATAAAATTTCCGATTTAAAAATAACAAAAAGCGAACTGAATAGTAACTTACTCCTCAAATATATGATTCGAAAAATCAAAAAACTTATACTTGAAAAAAAACCAGCAGCAATCATTGGAACGCATCCCTTTCCTTTAATGGCTGTATCTAAGTTAAAAGAAAAAAATATAATAGACATCCCTATTATATCTATATTAACAGATTATACCATTCACTCCACTTGGATACAGGATGAAATAGACTGTTATGTAGTAGGAGATGAATTTGTAAAGCAACTATTAATAGAGGAAGGTATTCATAAAAACAAAATATATCCATTTGGTATACCAGTTGAAAAATCTTTTTTACAAAGCAGAAGCCTAGAAGATATACGAAAAGAATTTAATCTAGAAGATAAATTTACCGCATTGCTCATGGGAGGAAGTTTTGGAGCAGGTAATATAAAAGATGCTTTTTTAGATCTTTTACAAGTAAACCAAGACTTTCAAATTATTGTAGTAGCAGGAAGAAATACTTCTTTAAAAGAAAAAATTGAGAAAACCCTTCATTCTCATGAAACACATAAAAAGGTGATCATTCTTTCTTTCACAGATAAAATGCGTGATCTTTTGTCTATTGCTGATATTCTTATTACAAAACCAGGAGGACTTACTACTACTGAATCTTTGCTTAAAGAGCTTCCTATGATTATTCCTTATTATATACCTGGCCAAGAAGAAGAAAATTTAGATTTCTTGCTAAACAATGGAGTTGCTTTAAAAACAACAGAGAAATACAATCTGAAGGTTTTAATTCAGCTTTTACTAGAAGATCCTCGTAAATTAGATCGATTAAAATATAACATTCGATCTATTAAAAAATTAAATTCTGCAGAAAACATAGCCAATTTAGTTTCTTCTAAATTAAAATAAGCCAGCAAATTGCTGGCTTTTTATATTATTATCTATAGTCTGGATCATAAAAATCTTCTTCATAATCATATTGAAAGTTTTTATAATTGTTTTTAAAATCACTTTCTCTAAATCCAGTACTTTTCACTTTTCCACTTTTCTGTTTTACTTTTTTTATTTCCATGGCATCTGTCTCTTCATAATCTTTTCCTTTTTCCTTTGATTTCATCTTTCTACTTCTTTTTTCCTTCATAGCTTTATGCTCTTCAAAATCCATAAAGTCTTTCATTATTACACCCCTACTCTAAATTTTTAAATAAGCGCTTCTTATAAGCTTAATAATATAAATAATTCCTAAGTATCAACTATCTATCTATACCATCACGCTCCTTGAAAAAGTGAAGAAAGTTATATTTATGTACATAAAAATTATACAACAGTATTACAATTCCTTCAATAGATGAAAAGATAAGAAAAGTTATACTTCAAAATAAATTTCTTCTATCCTAATCAATAAAACGCTTGTTTTTTTCTAATGCTTTATTATTATGATATGTTTATCACTTATATCCTATTTCTACTTTACAATTTAACATAATCTTTTAATGTTTTATCTACATACTCAAATTTAGCATTAGATATTCTTGCATTATATTCTTTATCTTTATAAAGAATATTTAGTTCATGGAATTCCTCTTCTTTCCATTTAAAGGAGTTTATATTACTAAATTCTAATATTTCCCCATGCCACACGATTCCCTTATCGTAAAAATAGATTCTTCTCTCATCATTTAAAAAATTTACAATTAGCATAGGGGTAAATATAATTATAAAGCCATCAAATTCTTTATGAAATCCTCTAGTAGAAATTAGAAATATATATTTAATAAATAGCATAATAGAAATAATTATCATAAGTAATCTTAGATACTTGGCTATAACCGGTTTGTATATATAATAATTCGGTTTTGGCAGCATATTTTTCCTTCGTATTTTAAGTATTACATTTATCCATAATAAAACAGCTACTATACAAGAACCAATCATATTATGTCTATAGAATATAAACACAACAAAAAATACCATTATAGTAACTATAGATATAATATCTTCAAATTTTTTCATCTCTTATTTCTCTCCTTAAAGATTGGATTTATTTTATTCTTACAAATAATATGCATTATTATATCATAACATCCACAATTTGTAATTTTATAAAAAATTATCCTATCTATAAACATATAAAAAAACATGGCTTAAATAAGGATTTCTCTCCTATTAAACCATGTTTTCCAAAAAACCTTATTTAAGTTTTATGTCCTATAAGAGAATGCTTTAGCTATAATTCTCTTCTTCCTTCTAACGCTTTTGATATCGTTACTTCGTCTGCATACTCTAAATCTCCTCCAACTGGAAGGCCATGGGCAATTCTCGTTACCTTTATATTTAAAGGCTTTATAAGTCTTGCTAAATACATGGCAGTAGCTTCTCCTTCAATGGTTGGATTTGTAGCGAGTATGATTTCCTTTATGGATACATCATTTAATCTTTGTAAAAGTTCCTTTATTCTTATGCTATCTGGTCCTACTCCATCCATCGGAGAAATAACGCCATGGAGAACATGATATTTTCCTTTAAATTCTTTCGTTCTCTCCATGGCAGCTACATCTCTTGGGTCTTCTACAACACAAATTAGATCTATTTCCCTATTTGGATTAGAGCAAATATTGCACGGATTTTTATCTGTGATATTATAACAGATAGAACAGTATCTTATTTCTTTTTTTGCCTGAATAATTGCACTTGAAAGACCTTCCACATCCATCATATTCATGTTTATTACATGAAATGCAAGTCTTTGTGCTGTCTTTCTACCAATTCCAGGCAGCTTTGAAAATTCTTCTATTAATCTTGCGATTGGCCCAGAATAAGTTTCCATAAAATCACCTAAAACATTCCTGGGAGATTAAGACCACCTGTCAATTTTGACATTTGGCTATTTGTCATTTCATCAGCAAGTCTTAATGCCTCATTTACAGCAGATAATACTAAATCTTGTAACATCTCTACATCCTCTGGATCTACAACCTCTTCCTTAATAGTAATACTTAATATCTCTTTTTTACCATTTGCTTTAACTGTGATCGCTCCTCCACCAACAGAAGCCTCCACTTCTTTCTCTTCAAGCTCTGATTGCATTTTTTCCATTTCTTTTTGCATTTTTTGCGCTTGTTTTAAGATATTATTCATATTACCAGGCATTCCTGGAAATCCTTTTTTAGCCATAATAAAAAACCTCCTTATTAAATCATATCAAGCTATATTATATCATATAACATGATTTTTGTTGTAATGCATACTATATTTTAAATATCTTTCTGGGAACTTTTTATTTCTATTATTTCCTCTGGAAATAGTTCTTTTAATATTTCTATTCCTTTATCTTCTTTCTCTTCTTCTATAGCGTAATTCGTCACTTCTGACTTTAAAGCAAGTTTAATTTTAAAGGATTGTCCGCTTACTGTATTTATCATTTTTTCTATATAGGTTTTTGTGTTTTCTTTACTTAATGCATCTTTATGAAACTTATAAACATCCTCAAATATAATTATCAATTGATTTTCTTCTATTTTAAAATCTTTTGCTTCCTTTAACATGGCTTGAACTGGAACATTTTTATCTTTCTTTATAGCATCTAATACTTCTGGCCATAATCGATCTATTTCTTGTGCATTGTGGTCTTTTTCTTCTTTTATAGGTTTCTCCCTTATTTCTTTTTTTATAATTTCTTTTTCTTCTTTTTTACTTTCAGGTTGATCTTTTTGTATTATTTTTACCCCATCTACCATGGCTTTTTCTATTTTTTCTATCCTTTTTAAGATGGATTCATTGCTATCATCAAACATAGGCTCACATAATTTCATTATGGCTATTTCCAATGAAATTCTAGGATTAGAAGAATATTTCATATTGTTTTCCGTTTCAGATAAAATATTAATCATTCTTATAATTTCATTTACATGAATTTTGTCTGATTGATTTTTTAATAATTCTATTGTTTCTAAGGGAAGAGATAATATGTCATTTACCTCTTTTGATACTTTACAGATCATTAAGTTTCTAAAATGATCAATCAAATCATTGGTGAAATGCTTTACATCCTTTCCCCATATAATGAGTTCATTAAGAAGTTCTAGTGTATTTTTGGTATTTTGCTCTATAATATGTTTGCTAATGTCAAATAAAAATTCTATATTTACCGTCCCTAATAAACTTACAACATCTTCATATAAAATTTCCTCTTCACTATATGAAATGCATTGGTCTAGAATGCTAAGTGCATCTCTTAAGGCTCCTTCTGCATTTCTACCAATTAAATGAAGTGCCTTTTCCTCTACTTTTACGTGCATATCTTCACATATTTTTTTCATTCTTTCTACCATATCATCCACTTTTACTCTTTTAAAGTTGAATTTTTGGCATCTAGATAAGATAGTGGCAGGTAATTTATGAGGCTCTGTCGTTGCTAATATAAAAATAATATACGAAGGAGGCTCCTCTAATGTTTTTAAGAGAGCATTAAACGCCCCTTGGGATAGCATATGCACTTCATCTATAATATAAACTTTGTATTTCCCTTTTGATGGAGGATACTTTACATTTTCCCGAAGTTCTCTAATATCATCTACTCCATTATTTGATGCAGCATCAATTTCAATTACATCCATAATACTATCTGAAAATATTCCCCTACAAACTTCACATTCGTTGCAAGGCTCTAAATCTTTTGGATTGATACAATTTACCGCTTTTGCAAATATCTTTGCTGTAGAAGTTTTTCCTGTTCCTCGTGTTCCTGAGAATAAATAAGCATGTCCTATATTCTTGTTCTCAATTTGATTTTTTAGTGTTTTTACAATATGCTCCTGACCAATTACATCTTTAAAGGTAGAAGGTCTATATACTCTATATAATGCTTTATGCATGACATCACCTCAAATAAGAATTAAAAACCAAGTCTTATTTTATTATATCAGATAAAGTGAGATAAAAAAAAGACTTCCATGGGGGTAGAAGTCTTTCAAAATGGGGGAGAAATTAAAATATATTTATATGTCTGTATCTATATTATTACCCACTTTTTTCATCTTATACATAAAATAATCATTTTTTTCATTAAAAAATCCCTTGTTTAAAGGGATATTTTTTTATATTAAATGCTGTGCACCATCCTTCGTTCTAAGACCATAAACGGTACCTAGACAGTTAACTCAACTTAGGCTACCCTGCGGCACATGAAAGGGATCACTTATCGCTGCTTCCTTCCGGACCTGACGAGGTTCATGAGCTTCCATTGCGCAGGACCCAAGTATCATCGCCACTTATCTAGGGCAGCTCTACAATCATTAGATCTCTAGATGGACTTAAACCCTGCTATAGCGGATTGCAGGTTACAAGGCACCGCTACCTCCCCGTCTAGCACAGCAAACTTATAAACTTTTTAAGCTTTATGGCGGAGAGAGCGGGATTCGAACCCGCGATACGGTTTCCCGTATACCCGCTTTCCAGGCGAGCGCCTTCAGCCAACTCAGCCATCTCTCCGTGTTATTTTTTTCTTAATTTTTTAAAAAATCGTCTTATAATTCTAGAAGACTGCTTTTCCAAAATTCCAAAAATTACATTAACATTGTGATTAAACAAGTTCTCTTTTGTTAAGTTAACTTTTGAACCACAAGCTCCAGATTTTTCATCTTTTGTTCCAATTACAATATTTTCTATCCTAGATTGGAGTATAGCCCCCACACACATAGGACATGGCTCCAATGTAATATACATGGTGCATCCTATAAGTCTCCATCCACCTAAAGCAGTAGCTGCATTTTTTATTGCTAACATTTCTGCGTGGGCTGTGGGATCTTTTAAGCTTTCTCTAAGGTTATGCCCTCTTGCAACAATATTCCCATCTTTTACAATAACAGCTCCTACTGGAACTTCATTTTTTAGATAGGCCTTATATGCTTCTTTAAGGGCTTCCTTCATAAAAACAGTATGCTCCATGCTTCCTCCTCTAACGGGCTGGTGCACCTGAGAGGACTTGAACCTCCGACACACGGTTTAGGAAACCGTTGCTCTATCCAGCTGAGCTACAGGTGCTCAAACTTGACAACTTATATAATAGCATATATTCTTTCTTATTGCAACTTATTTATACTTGTAAAAAAATGTATTTCTTTGTTTACTTCTAATATAGTATATTTCTAAAGAGGTTATTTATCTATATCGATAAATAACCTCTAATTATTATTTACATACTGTTATTTTTTCTACTCCACCCATATAAGGTCTTAAAACCTCTGGAACAATCACTGTTCCATCTGCTTGCTGATAATTTTCAAGGATTGCTGCAACAGTTCTTCCTACGGCTACTCCTGATCCGTTTAACGTGTGCACAAATTCTGCTTTTGCTTTTTTATCTCTCTTAAATCTCATTCCACCTCTTCTTGCTTGGAAATCTTCAAAGTTTGAGCAAGAAGATATTTCTACATATCGATTATAACTTGGCATCCAAACTTCTATGTCATAGGTACATGCAGATGCGAATCCTAGATCTCCTGTACATAGTCTTACAATTCTATAAGGAAGTCCTAATAGTTGTAATACTCTTTCCGCATCGTTAGTAAGCCTTTCAAGAATTTCATAAGATTCTTCTGGCTTTGCAAAATGAACTAATTCTACTTTATTGAATTGATGTTGTCTTATTAGCCCTCTTGTATCTCTTCCTGCTGAGCCTGCTTCTGCTCTAAAACATGGGGTATAGGCACAATATTGTATCGGAAGATTTTCTCCATCTATTATTTCATCTCTATGAATATTTGTAACAGGTACTTCTGCTGTTGGAATTAAGAAATAGTCTTCATTATTTGCAAGTTTGAACATATCTTCTTCAAATTTAGGAAGTTGGCTTGTTCCTGTAAAACTTGCTCTATTTGCAATAAATGGAGGTAATACTTCTTTATAACCGTGCTTTGTATGTGTATCTAAATAAAAGTTAATAATAGATCTTTCTAGTCTAGCACCTAAATCTTTATATAAGGTAAATCTTGATCCTGTTATTTTTCCAGCTGTTTCAAAGTCTAATATTCCAAGATCTGTTCCTATATCCCAATGTGCTTTTGCTTCAAAATCGAATTTTGTAGGTTCTCCCCATTTTCTTAGTTCTTCATTGTCAGCATCTGTAGTTCCTTGTGGAACTTTAGAATTTGGTATATTTGGTATTCTGAGTAAATTATATTCAAGTTTTTCTTCTATTTTTTTTACTTCTTCATCTAATTCTTTTATTTTATCAGAAAGCTCTTTCAATTTTGCCATTAGCTCTGTTGCATCTTTTCCTTCTTTTTTTAATTTTGGAATTTCTTTAGATGCTACATTTTGCTCATTTTTCATCTGTTCTACTTCTTGAAGCAGTTCTCTTCTTTTATCATCTAATTCTACGATTAAATCTAAATCAATATCTTTTGCATTACGTTTTTCCATGGCTTTTTTTACTTCATCTAATTCATTTCTTATTCTTCTTATATCTAACATGATATACCCTCCTTTAAATATCTTATGTACAAAAATAATAAAAGGCTTTCGTCCCTATAAAGGGACGAAAGCCTATTCTTCCGCGTTGCCACCCTGATTGGTTAAAATAACCCTCTCCATGTCTTTAACGACGACCACCGATTAAACCTACTCTTTTCAGCTTAATAGCTCCAGAACGGATTCGAAAATAATTGACATGAGTTTTCACCAACCACCCACTCTCTAAAGACAATTCTTTTTCTACTACTTTCCTTCACAGCTTTTTATTTAGTATAAACTATTTGCTGTATATTATACTTGTTTTTATCTATCATTTCAAGTAAAAAACCAAAATTAACTACTTCATTTAGTTTTTCTTATTATGAAAAATATATTTTAGAAATTAATAGAGATTTTATTGTTATTTTTTTATTTTTCAGAATTTTCAATAAAATATGTTTTAAAATTAAATATCTGTGGTATAATAATATTAAATACATAATAAAGGAGATGATACCACCAAAGCCTAAAACATAAAGGATAAAAAGAATTGGAGAGGGTGATGAGAAGAAAAAAATTATTTTTAAATCTTAAATTAATCAAGGAATATTAAAAAATAAAGGAGTGATTCCACCAAAGCATGAATAATTTTTATCATAGGAAAACATAAAAACGGCAGCACCTATATATTTTAAGGGTTGCCGTTTTTATGTTTTCCTATTAAAGAAAGCCTCCAGTAAAATGGAGGCTTTCTTTAATGAATTAATAATTTTCACAGTGCATTTCAAAATAATCTTGTTCTACCTTACAAACTGGACATATTTTTGGAGCGCCCTCTCCTTCATGGATGTAACCACAAATTCTACATTTCCATTCTACTTTTGCATCTTTTTTAAATACTTTTTCTTCTTCTACATTCTTTGCTAGTTTTAAATATCTATCTTCATGCTTTGCTTCTACTTTAGCGATCATTTTGAAAGAAACAGCCACTTCTTTAAATCCTTCTTCCTCTGCTATTTTCGCAAACTCTGGGTATAATTTATCCCACTCTTCATTTTCTCCCATAGCAGCGGCCTTTAAATTATCTAAGGTATCTCCTATGGCAACAGGATATGTAGCACTTATATCTACTGGACATGGAAAAGTTTCTCCTTCTAATCCATCTCTTAAATGATTAAAAAATATCTCTGCATGAATTTTTTCATTATCTGCTGTTTCTAAGAATAATTCTGCAATTTGGTCATATCCTTCTTCTAATGCTCTTTCTGCATAAAAAGTATATCTATTTCTGGCTTGAGACTCCCCTGCAAATGCCTTCATTAAGTTTTCTAAAGTTTTTGTTCCTTTTAATTTACTCATGATCTTACCTCCTATTCTTTTAATAAAGCTTCAACATTATTTTTATTACCCTATCCTATTTTTATTAAACAATTTTATCCTTATTTTTTTATTTTCTCCATCAAAGTTAGGATCATTCTATCTAGGCTTGAAATCTTGTTTGTATTCTCTTTTTTTTCTTCCTTTATATCGTATTCATATAGTTTATATTGTTCTATGATAGCAATAATTTTTTGCGGATAATATGGATCTGTTGCATACCCACATTCATAAAGGGCTATGGCGCCTTCTTTATAGTTTTTTGCAAGTCTTACTTGTTCATATCTTTTATACTCTCCTAAAAGGCTATTGTGATCCATAATAGAATCTTTGAAAGTAGAATAAGTCTTAAAAGCCCCTTGTCTTTTTATCTTTTTTCCCTCACTATATTCAAAGGTTTGTAGAATTATTTTATTATCCTTTTGTCCTGCTTTCATTCCAAATAGATTTTTCCCTTCTATGGCAAGTTTTGAGTTTCCCCAATTACTTTCAAGTATTCCTTGAGCCATTGTAAGGCTAGGTAAAATATTGTATTTTTTATATCCATCCTGTGCATCTTCTATCATTAAAGTAATGAAATCATGGACTTTTACTTTGTTTTTTACTTTTTCTAGTTTTAAATTAAAATAATCTATTCTTATAAGAGATATACTTGCTATTAGCATGAATAAACTTAACGTAATTAGTGTAGTACAAATAAAGATTTTTTTGTTCATATCGTTCCTTTCTATTATCCTTTTTATATCAATTTGGGTAAAATTACTAATTACAGTATCCTCTTTTTTTATTTACTTAATATTTAACAGATACACTATTCATCTTCCTTCACCTGCTTATGATATACCACTCTCTGAGGATAAGGTATTTCTATCTTGTTTTTATCAAATTCATATTTTATCCTTTCCATTAAATGATAATATATATTCCAGTAATCTTCTGTCTTTACCCACGGTCTTGCAGCAATCTCAATAGCATTATCTGCAAAATTTTGAATACCAATTATAGGTTTTGGCTCTTCTAATATAGCTTCTTCCTCTGCAAATATTTTTTCTATAACATACTTTGCAGTTTGAATATCACTATCATAAGAAATGCCAAATATAAAATCAATTCTTCTTTTGTCTTGAAGCGTATAATTTATAATATTATCTCCTGTTAGTTTTGAATTAGGAATAATAATAGTTTTATTATCTACTGTATTTAATATTGTGTTAAATATTTGAATTTCTGCTACCTTTCCTTGAACGCCTGCACCTTCTATGTAATCGTGAATTCTAAAGGGCTTAAAAACTAATATTAAAACGCCTGATGCAAAATTAGAAAGAGATCCTTGAAGTGCTAGACCTATAGCAAAACCTGCGGCACCTAAAGCAGCTACAAAGGACGTTGTTTTTACTCCTGTTTTATCTAATGCTGCTATCCCTATAAATAAAATAAGTATTACATAAACAAGCTGAGATATAAAACCTACTAAAGAAACATCTACACTTGTTTTTTGTAAAAATCTTTTCGTTAATTTTTTTATCTTTTTTGCAATATAAAATCCAATGACCAAAATCAAAATAGCTTCTGCTACATTAAAGCTATACTTTGCTATGTCTTCTTTCATGCTCTCTATGATTTTAAAATTATCCATAAACATCTCCTTCCTTTTATTTATTAAATTTTGTAATGATGAAATAGTATTTATATTTTGTTTTTAGTAGTAGTGTTTGCCAAAATAATTTAGAAAAAGTCCCAATAATATATTTTATTGCGACTTTTTCTAAATTTAAGCTTTACCAAAAGCAATAAAATATGTTATGGGACTTCACTATATTAAAAGAGCTTACCGCCCTATTGCGTAGAAGGATTTTGAAGTGCTTTTAATATGTTCCCTAAATCCTTAATATACGTTCCATATTCTCCAAAGTTACCATTTTTTATAGATTCCTGTGCTTTATTATAAAGCTCATTTGCCTTTTTAATAAGCTCTTCTTTACTTAAATCAGACGGCTGCACCATATCTTCTGTCTTTGGCTGGGTAGATTTTATTTCCCCACCAAACATGGCGTTAAGTGCTCCTTCTAAGCTATTTTCCATCACTACTTTATCTTTGTAAGCAATCAAAATCTTTTTCACTGCTGGAATACTATCCTTTGCATCCGATTTAATATAAAGTGGCTCTACATATAAGATGGAATGTTCTATCGGTATCGTTAAAAGATTTCCTCTAATAACCTTTGACCCTCCACTTCCCCACTGTGTTAGATTCTTGGATATTTCAGGTTCATTATCAATCTTTGCTTCTACCTGCGCTGGTCCTAGTATATTCTTTTCTTTCGGGAATTTGTAAACAATAAGTTCTCCATATTTATCCTTATCATTTCTTGCAGTAAATAAAGCCGTCATATTTTGCTTTCCTTTTGGCGTATACGGAATCGTTAATAAAAACTCTGCTTTATCTTCTTTTGGAAGCTTAAAAGTAATGTAATTAGATTCTACTACATCAGATTCTTTCTCTCCCTTTCTTGCTTCCTTTGCAATCTCCCATCTATCTTCTTTATTATAAAATACACCTGTATCCTTCATGTGATATGTTTCATATATCTTTGCCTGTATATCAAATAAGGTTTGAGGATATCGTATATGTTCTTTTATTTTTTCTGGCATTTTCTCTATAGATTTAAATAGATTTGGGAAAATTTTATTGTATGTTTTAATTATTGGATCCTTTTCATCTGCTATATAAAAATCTGTAGTTCCTTCATAAGCATCAATCACTACTTTAAAAGAATTTCTTACATAATTTATTTTGCTATCTGAATAAGGCTGCGCATATGGATACTTAGAAGTATAAGTATATCCATCTATTATCCAATATAGTTTTCCCTCTACTAACACAATATATGGATCATCATCAAAGGATAAAAATGGTGCAATTTTTTCTACTCTCTCCTTTATATTTCTATTGAGTATGATTTTGCTATCTCCCTTAATGCTTCCTGCTACTAAAAGTTTTAACGTGTTTTGATCCATGGCATATAATAATTTATTCAAAGGATTTAAGGTTATTCCTGCTTTTCCTTTATACTCTGTAAAAGCGTTGGTTTCTCCTTTTGGATAATCAAATTCCTTTTCTTTACTATTTGTAATGATATAATCATTTGTCATTTCTCCAAAATAAATCTCTGGTCTAGTTACCTTTAAGCTTTCCTCGGTTGCTAGTGGAGGAATATTTTTAATAATCATATTCGGCTCTCCTCCAGGAGTGATCTCATTTACTGGAGACATGGTTACCCCATAGCCATGGGTATATTTTAAATGTTGATTTAACCATGTTTTTGCTTGACTTTCTAATTTTTCCTTATCAATTTCTCTTGGTGATAAAAATACTTGTGTTAATTTTCCATTAATCATATATCTATCTATATCTACATCATTAAAGGTGTAATAGGTTCTTATTCCTTGAAGCTGATTATAAGTTTCTTTTGTTGGTCTATAATCATTTATGCTAATATTTTTCAAAGTTTCTTCATTTTTTAAAATATCTTCCATGGTGATATTTTGTTCTGCTAAAAAGTTTTCTTCCTTCACTTTATCTAGATCATATGCTAGTTTCGTATATTCTATATTATACTCCAAAAACTTTTTTTCCTTGGCAAGTTCATTAGGCGACACAATAAAATTTTGAACAGCCCCTTCTACAAAAGAAGATCCTATTCCTATTATAATAAGCAATATCAGTCCAATTAACGCAATTTTTAATCGTCCTTTCTTAAAGCCTATTATAAAAAATATAGCAGATACTATTCCGATAATAGCTTGTAATCTATAAATCCATAATGTAATATTTACATCTGTATAACTTGCTCCATAAGCCACTCCTCTTGGAGAATATAAAAGATCATATGAGGATAAATAGCTTTTCAGTGCTAAAACACCAAAAAATACTACCCCGATCACCATTACTTGATTTAAAGCAAGCTTTATCATTTTTTTAAAATTTTCTCCCAACCCAGAAAAATCCCTTATATTTCTTATATTGTCACCAAAACCTTCAAAAGATTGTGCCTTTTTCAAAGATCCTAATATAAGATAATATATTGCTGTCACAATAAATAAAAATACTAAAAGCCCTATTAATATATTTAATATCTCATTAATTAAAGGAAGCTTAAAGACATAAAAAGATATATCCTTATTAAATATAGGGTCTTTTATATTAAAAGCTGTAGCATTCTTAAATTGCAATATTTCCATCCAAAGAAGAGAGGCTGTTCTCATGCTAAAAAATACAGCAATAAACATAGAACCTATAGCCGTTATTAGATTTATAGGTTTTTCTTCATTTTTATTTACCAGTATGTTCATCTGCTTATAATAACTCTTTTTTATGCTAATGAGATATACATAAATTAACACACTAAATATAAAAAACAAGGGAATTCCTATATATAATTTTGAAAATACTTGCTTAATAAAAGCTGAGGTGTATCCAACTTCTTTAAACCAATTATAATCTGCTAAAAAATTTACGATTTGAGAAAAAAAGCCTATTATGGTAACAATCAATACCATCAACAATACGACAATCCATTTTTTTGATCTATTCAACCTGTATCCTCCTTTCATAATATAAAATATACATTCAATCTGTTTTATTTACAGGTTATATTATTAGTATATAGTATATCAAAAAATTAACCTTCGTATAGAGGTAATTTAAATCTTCATTTTATCTATACCCTATTTATACTATGTTAAAATCCATAAAATCATTCTATTCTGAAAAGATTATAAAAAAATTATGTGAAAAGACAATTTTTTTTGATCTTATGTTTTTACTTAAAATTTTTTGGTATATATATAATAGCAACAAAATTTCCCTTAAACGTCTTTCCCCTAAGACGAAAAGCCCCCTTTTTTTATATGTAAAAAAGTCCCAATTTTCTTGGGACTTCTTTTTTTTATTTTATGCTTTTATATCCTCTTTATTTTGATTTTTCATTAAGAAATAGATTGGAATACCTATAATTAATCCTCCAAGGCCCCAAACAATTTTCTCCATAGAAGCTTGTACTAATAACCATCCACTAACCGCTACAGCAATCATTGGAATTACTGGTCCAAAAGGAATAGTGAATGTACTCTTAAGATCCGGTCTTTTCTTTCTAAGTACTAAAACCGCAAGACAAGTTGGAACGTATTGTGCAAATCTTGATACCACACTTATTGCAGCAAGTTTTGCAAAGCTTCCTGATAAAGCAAGGGGCAGTGCTAAAGCAACAGTTATCATAATTGCAGCTACTGGTGTTCCAAATTTTCCATTTTTAGCAATAAATTTTGGAAGTAATCCATCTTCTGCTAGTGCAACCCCTGATCTTGGTGTAATAAAAGATGCTGCAATATTAATTCCACCTATAGAAATTAAAGTCCCTGCTGTAACAATTGCTCCTCCAATAGAACCTAAAAATATTTTTGCTGCATCTGCAACCGGTGTAGCTGTTTTTGCAAGGTCTGATCCTAAAGTTCCTATTGCTACGGCTTGTATTAATAAATAGAAAAGAGATACGATAGCGATTACTGTAACGATTGCTTTTGGTATGTTTTTTTGAGGATTTTCCATATCTTCTGCTGCAACTGCAATAGATTCAAATCCTGTAAATGCATAAAAAATTAAAAGTGCTGCTTCTCCAAAAGAACCGGATGTATAACTTCCACTTGGAAATATTGGGCTAAAGTTTGATCCCTTTATAAAGAATATTCCTACCGCAACAAATAGTATAAGCGGAATTAATTTTCCTAATGTGATTATATTGTTCATCACTTTTGATATGTTTACCCCTAAAATATTTACGATTGCAAGTCCTACTAATATCCCTATAACAATAATATTTTGAACGCTTTTTTCTTGTGCTGGCGGATATACATTACCAAGTGCTGTAGCAAAGGCAACTGCCATGGCAGCCCAAGCAATAATACTAATGGCCCATTTCATGAATCCAACTTCAAATCCTATAAAATCCCCAAAAGCTTCTCTTGCGTAAACATAAGGTCCTCCATTTTTTTCAAACATTCCTCCAACTTCAGCAAAACATAATGCAAGGCTAATAACAAGTACCATATCAAAAAATATTACCCAAATACTTGCAGGTCCAATAATGCTCATTGCTTTGTTTGGTAATAAAAATATTCCTGATCCAATAATTGCATTAATTCCTAAAAGAACAATACTCCAAAACCCAAACTTCCTTTTTCCTTCATCCATATGTTTTCCTCCTTTTATTTTTTCGATTCTTCAATTAATTTTTTAAATATTTTGTCCATATTGGGATGATCTTTACTCATCATCTCTGGGTGCCACTGAAGACCAAGTACAAAAGTGTCCTCATTTTTCTCTATTGCTTCTACTACTCCATCCTTTGCTCTAGCACATACAATAAATCCTGGGGCAATATCCTTTAATGCTAAATGGTGAAAACTATTTGTTACTACTTGTTCTCCAAGGATGTTATGAAGCTTTGTTCCTTCTACTATATCTACCGTATGAGTAGGAATGCTTGGGCTATGTCCTTGGACATGTTTTATATAACACCCTTTTATATAAGATAAATCTTGATATAAACTTCCTCCACTTACTACATTTAACATCTGCATTCCTCTGCATATTCCAATAATTGGTTTTTTATGCTCCATAGCCATCTTCATTAACATTGCATCAAATACATCTCTTTTAGGATAAATCTCTCCTAATTTTTGAGATGGTTCTTCTCCATATAATAATGGATTCACATCATATCCTCCAGAAAAAATAAAACCATCCATATTTTTAACCTGAGCTTTTATTACCTCTTCACATTCGGATATAGGAATAATAAACGGTATTCCTCCTCCTCTTATTACCGCTTGTACATAATCATCATTTACATACGCTCTTTCATATCCTGGAAACATACCACCTTGATCTATCATCATGTTTCCTGAAATACCTATTATAGGTTTTTCTTTCATTTTATTTTCCTCCTATTCTTTCTTCCTAACTATACCTATTTATTTTTAGCAATATTCATACCAAAACAAAAAAACCTATGATTATTTTTTCTAAATAGTCATAGGTTCACGATAATAAGAGAAAAGTATTTCCTTTTTATTTTTTTCTATTTGTCTTTTTGTATAAATTTTATTAATTTTTAGGTTAAATAGGCTTAAAATTTCACCTATTTAATATCCTATTTATAAATTGTCTTCCTTTTAAAGTCAGTTCACTTCCTTTTCTACCTGGGTGAGAAGAGATAATGCCCAATTCTTTTAAAACGGCTAATATTCTTCTTACTTCACTCTCTTTAATATAGGTTCCTTTATTTTGAAGAATTTTTGCTAAACTATTTCTTCCAAGGGATTTTTGAAGCTCCTTATGTTCTTTTATTAAATTTAATATTTCTACTACATACTCTATCTTAAATTGATTATTTAATAGGTTTAATTCTTTTTCAAAATTCATATTTCTATTTAAAATATAAAAAGGTAAATTCTCTAAACATACTATATCCTCACTCATTAAAGCCATATAAGAGGCTACATTTTTAATCTCTCTAATATTTCCTGGCCATTTATATTCTAATAAAACTTGTTTTACTTCTTCATGAAGGGAAACCTCTTTTTCCATATAAAAATTAATCAGTTCTATAATATCTTCCTTTCTTTCTCGAAGAGGAGGAATATGAATTGGAAGTACATTTAGTCTATAATACAAATCATTCCTAAAGTTTCCCCTTTCTATTTCATGCAGTAAATTTTTATTCGTTGCAGCAATAATCCTTACATCTATATCAATTAGCTTTTGAGATCCAATTCGCATTACTTGTCTTTCTTGCAGCACTCTAAGAAGCTTTGTTTGTAGTAAAACAGGCATATCTCCTATTTCATCCAAAAAAAGACTTCCATTGTGGGCTTGCTCAAATAATCCTTTTTTTCCTTCTTTTAAAGCGCCTGTAAAAGCACCTGGTTCATATCCGAAAAGTTCACTTTCAAGAAGATTTTCTGGAACAGCTGCACAATTTACAGCAACAAAGGGCTGATTTTTTTTATTCGATGTATTATGAATAGATTGGGCAAGAAGCTCTTTTCCTGTTCCACTTTCTCCTGTTATTAAAATGGTTAGATCGGATGTAGCTATTTTTCTTCCTAAATCAATACAATTTTTCATGATATGAGAGTTTGTTTTCATGTTCTCAAAAGTATATCTTGCAATTTGTCCTTTATCTTTTAATTGCTTACTCAAATTCTGCTCTAACTTTTTAATGTAAGTAATCTCTTGTATATTGAAATAGACTCCTGTTCTTTTTTCAAAATGCTCTATGAAGTGCTTATTTACATTAATATATTTTTCTTTAAATTTGAGAATCTTATTGCGAAATAAATCTTCTTTTATTTCATTTCTCATATTTTCCTCAAAAACATGCTCTATATTAGTTCCAATTAAATCTTCTTTTATTTCAAATATTTTCTTAAAAGCCTTATTGCAAATCAAAATATCTCCTTCTACAGTTGTAACCAATATCCCTTCTTCTGATAAGTTGATAATCGTATCTAGTTCTTCATTTTTGATGAACAATTCTTTATATTTATTTTTTATTCCATTATCCAAACTCACAATAGATTCTCCGTATTGTATTAATCTTTTATTAATTTCTTTATTGTCTATATTCAGCTTACTGATAATCTCTATAAAAGTAGAGATATCAATACATCTATGTCCTACATCAATTATTTCATGTATATTAGCAGGAACTCTTTTTCTTTCTCCTGGTGTAATTGCGATTTTTATATTTTCATTGTTTTGATTATAAGGTATAAAATTTAAATGATTTATTCCAAGTTGATAAAACATAGATATGGTTTCAAGGGTTGTTTCTTGTGTATCATTTACAACCAATATATCCATTTTTTCCGGTATATAAAATAATTTATATACTTCTTTTTCATATATGGTTCTATGAATGATTACTACATTTTTAACATCTTGTACATTTTTTTTGATTTGAAATACTCTCTCCTTAACCATTACAAGGATAACATCATCCTTTATTTTTTCTTTTTCCTCTAATGTATTAAAATAATAGTTATTTATTTTTACATAATCATGAAAAACAAGTGCTAAGTTTTCCTTCATTACTTTAGCAAGCTCAGAATTATGATCCGTAACAATACCAATGCTTTTCATTTTTACTTCTCCTTTTTTTACTATCAATCCTTTATTTTTAAGTATAGTATAAAAAAATCTTTACTAAAAGACTTTTATATACATGGAAATTATACTTCTCTATGACTTAAAGATGTTTATCCTTTTCTATTGATTATAAAAATAAAGAAGTACCATAAAATATGGTACTTCTTTATTTTTAATTATTCAGTTTCATATCTCCATCTTTAATATATCCTTTTTTTCTCATATATTCCGATAGAAGCAGGGTTAATATAGCGGGTAAAACAAAATGAAGAAGGATAATATTTAACATAGAGTCTTTTCCCATGACTCCTATAGTTGAAATTTGTCCAACAAGCCCACTGGTTCCCATTCCTGCTCCAATACTATTTGCCTCCATTTTAAATACTACAGTAGCAAGTGGTCCTAATATAGCACTTACCAAAGTGGGAGGAATCCAAATGAGTGGATTTTTTATAATGTTTGGAACTTGCAGCATAGAGGTTCCCAGTCCCTGTGCAATAAATCCTCCAAACCCATTTTCTCTATAAGAAGCTACTGCGAATCCTATCATTTGGGTAGAGCATCCAACTAATGCTGCTCCTGCTGCAAGACCATTTAATCCTAGGGCGATAGAGAGCGCTGCAGAACTTATAGGCAAAGTTAAAACCATTCCCATCACCACAGCCACTATAATTCCCATAGGAATTGGCTGAAGCTCTGTTGCTTTATTAATAAAGCTTCCCAAGGTAGCCATAAAAGAAGATACTACTGGAGCAATAAATATTCCTACCAATCCTCCTGTGATAATAGTAATGGCTGGAACAAGCACGATATCTACCTTTGTCTTACCTGAAATGCGTCTTCCTATTTCAGCTCCTAATAAAGCTGCAATAAAGGCTCCTGCTGGCTCTCCAATTTTAATAATCGCTCCACCTTCACTCATGTTAATACTTCCAGCTCCCATTGCCCCTGTAATTAAGGATGCAAAAATAACAAGAGGAGGACTTCCTAACGAGTACGCTACTCCTGCTCCTATTGCAGGTCCCATTAAAAGCTGCGCTGTTTTCCCAAAGTTGGATATATACTGCAGATGGCTTAAATCACCAATTTGCTTTAATATAAGCCCAATGATGAGAGAGGAAAAAAGCCCTAATGCCATTCCATTTAAAGTTTTTGTAAAATATTCTCTCACAATAATCCTCCAATTATATTATTTTCATAGAGATATCTAAAGATTTAAAAGAATGGGTTAATCCTCCTATGGAAATGATATCAACTCCTGTTTTTGCTACCATCTCTACATTTTCTTCACTTATATTTCCAGATGCCTCTAATATACTTTTCCCCTTATTTATTTGTACAGCTTCTTTCATTTCTTCTATTTTCATATTATCTAGCAAAATAATATCCACATTTAAATCTAACGCCTCTTTTAATTCTTCTAAATTCTTTACTTCAACCTCTATCTTTATAGTATGTCCTATATTTTCTCTTATTTTTTCTACCGCATTTTTTATAGAACCTACTGCTTTTATATGATTGTCTTTAATCATTACTCCTTCCGATAAATTATACCGATGATTATATCCCCCCCC
>SWCA01001337.1_pt1 | contig 23788 bp, 24 predicted proteins | sample 4692961 | NCBI WGS metagenome assembly SWCA01 (sample SAMN10267275, study PRJNA491770) | bioreactor metagenome | isolation source: DHS bioreactor inoculated with | place: Japan: off Shimokita Peninsula
ACCGGCGATGAACTTGCCGAAGGTCAGCGCCGGTTGAAAACACGCCAACGCGCGGGCGCGTGGCGACCGTCACCGCAGTGATCCCGTTGGCGGCAAGCAGGCCGATATGGCGCGGGGCAAGGGCCTCGCCGCGTGCGACAAGGCGCGCGCCCTCTGGCTGGTCGCTGCCCGCGCGGCGGATATTGGCGCCGAACTTCGGCACCGCATCAAAACGCACGGTGTCGCCAGCCTCTGTGCAGTTCTCGACCATTGCCACCGCATCCGCGCCTTCGGGGATTGGCGCGCCGGTAAAGATGCGCATCGCCACGCCGGGAGGGAGGGCGCCCGGCGCCACACCTGCGGGCACGGTGCCTGCAATCGGCAGGGTATCGGTGGCGGCGAGATCGGACAGGCGCAGGGCAAAGCCGTCCATCGCGGAATTGTCGAAGAACGGCATCGCGGCCGGCGCGGCGATATCCTGCGCCGCGATCCGTCCGCAGGCGTCAGCCAGCGGCAGGGTCTCACCGGTTTCAAGCGGTTTCACCTGACCCCATGCAAGCGAAACAGCCGCATCGAGCGGCATCAATCCGGGTGTCGTTTCGCAACTCGCACCCTCGGAGTGCTTCTTGTCCAGCATGTCGCGCTCCTTGTCAGGACGGGCGGCCAGCTTGCGCCGGCCGCCCCGTTTTCGTTATTGCGCGTCGGCGGCGTTGGCCATCAGGTAGTCCATGACCAGTTCGCGTTCGCTTTCCTCAAGACCGGCCCGCTCGAACATCGACGGGGTGATGCCCTTCCATTGCTGCTGGGTGTAGTGCGTCACCTCGCGCGGGGCGTGGCAGACGGTGCAGCGCTCATAGAACATCTTCTCGCCCGGCGTCATGTCGGCATAGAGCGCCGCGGTGAGCGCCTCGAGCCGGTCGAGCCCAAGCTTGTCTTCGTCGATCGCGGCCAGTTCCATGTCGTCGATGATCGCCGGCTTTTCATAGGCCATGTTCGGGCCTTCCGGGTCTTCGCATTTGCGCATCTCGATCAGCGCGGTGTTTGCGGTGGTCGCCTGCGCCAGACCGGAGGACGGCTGGGTCGAGGTCAGGAAGTTGACCAGCCCCGAGTTGCAGCGGCCCTTGCTGTCGAGCGACGGCCATGCGCCTTCGTAGATCGAGACCACGCCCGGCATGATGTCGTCGCTGACGACGGCCCCGGCAATCACCGTGCCACGGTCGTTGTAGAGCTCGACAAGGTCGCCATCCTCGATCCCGCGCGATGCGGCGTCTTCGGTGTTGATCCGGACCGGCTCGCGGCCTTGCACCTTGTAGAGTTTGCGCAGGCTTTCGGACTGGTCCATCTGGCTGTGCAGGCGGAACCACGGGTGCGGCGAGACGACGTGCAACTGGCCTTCCTTGGCGTTGCCGAGGTATTCGTGCTTCTCCATCCAGACCGGCATGCCCGGGCAATCGTCGATCTCCATGCCAGCGATGCTTTCGGAGAACATCTCGATCTTGCCGGAATCGGTGTGCAACGGGCTGCCTTCGGGATCGTTGTAGAACTCGCTGTGACGGGTCCACTTGCGGGCCGCTTCCGGCACCGGCATCCGGGCATAGCCTTTTTCCCAGAACTCCTCGAACGGCACGTCCTTGGCCGCGCCAGAGGCTTCGTAGGCCAGTTTGATGTGATACATCTTGTCTTCGCTGTCGGTGAACTGGGCCCAGAGCCCGAGCTTGTCGGCGAGACCTTCGAAGATCTCGTAGTCCGGCAGGCTCTCGCCGATCGGCTCGATCACCTTCTTCATCGCGTAGACCTTGTCGTTGGAATAGGTGCCACCGGAGGTGATGTCATCCTGTTCCAGCGTCGAGGCCGCGGGCATGACGATATCGACCCAACGGGTCGCCGCCGTCCACCAGACGTCGACGCTGACGATGGTTTCCACCTTCTCCAGCGCCCGGATCAGCCGGTTGGTATCCTGCTGGTGCGACATGAAGTTGTTGCCGGCGTTGAAGATCATCTTGATGTCGGGGTAGGTGTTGGTCTGGCCGTTGTAGAAGAACTCCTTGCCGGGGTTTTCCAGCGCCTCGGTGATCCGCGAGGCCGGAACGACCTTGGTGACGAAGTTGCGGCCCTGGCTCATGCCCACAGGCGTGCGGTTGCCGCCCTGCGGCATGCCGCCGTTGCCGTAGTGCCACGAGAACCCGAGGCCCGCACCCGGCTTGCCGATCTTGCCGGTCAGCGCCTGGAAGTTGACGATGGCCCAATAGGCCATTTCGCCATGCTGGGCACGCTGGATCGCCCAGGACCCGGCGATCTGCGTGGTCGAGGTGGCGAAAAGCTCGGCGAGTTCCTTGATCTTGGCCTCGTCCATGCCGGTGATCGCGGCGGCCCAGGCCGGAGTTTTCGGCGTGCCGTCGGTCTCACCTTTCACATAGGCGATCCACTTGTCGGCCCCAACCGTGTATTTGTCGAGATAGGCGCGATCTTCGAGCCCCTGCTCGAGCACATGGTAGGCCATGGCGAGGAACAGCGCGGTATCGGTGTTGGGGATGATCTTCAGCCACTCGGCGTTCAGGTAGCTGTCGGACGCCGTGCGCTGCGGGTTGATCGAGATGAACTTGACCCCGGCGTCGCGGATCTCTTCCCAGGGGCCATACATGCCGTGGTCGGCGACGCGGTATTCGACGCGGTTGTTCTTGATCGGGTCGGCGCCGACCAGCACGAACACCTCGGTGTTGTCGCGGATGACTTCCCAGGAGGTCTGGCCGGAGTAGACCTCCATGTCGCCGATCACGCGCGGCAGGAGCACCTGACCGGCGCCCGCCGACCAGTCGCCAGCGGTGTTGGTGCAGCCGCCCATCAGGTTGATCAGGCGGCCCTGAAGCACGTTCGGGCGGAACGAGCCGGCGTTCGACCAGCCGCCATAGGACGATGAGAAGATCGCTTCGTTGCCATGGTTGGCCGCGGTGTCGAGCAGCGCCTTGGCAGCGAGGCTCCAGGCGGTGTCCCAGTCGACGCGGACATAGGGTTCCTTGCCGCGCAGTTCGGGCTTGGTGTCGCCGGTTTCCCAGCCTTCGAGGTAGGATTTGCGCACCATCGGATAGTCGATGCGGGACTTGTCATAGGTCCGGTCCAGGAGACCGTGGTTCAGCATCTCGGTCGGCCGGGCGTCAAGCTCCATCATGTTGTTGATGCCGACGATCCTGCCGTCGCGCACCACGGCCTCGAAGGTGCCGAAGTGGCTGGCGTGGAAGACGCGGCCCGAGAACGAGTTGGGGTCGATCGAGGCGAGTGCGCTGGTGCCCATCAGGCCGGAAAAGCCAAGCGCGCCGGAGCCGATCAGAAAGCCGCGGCGGGTCGGGGTGGCGAATGTCATGGGGTGTCTCCTTCAAGCATACCGGACATGGTCTGGCCAGACACTAGGCGCCGGGTGTGAACCGGTCTTGCAGGGGATATGAACGCGCTGTAGGAGTTTGTGAAAATTTGTAAACAAAGCGCGGGAGGCCTGCATGAGCCAGCACATCGTGATCGTCGAGGATGACGTGGTCACGCGCCGGCGGCTGGCCGCTTCGCTCAAGCAACAGATGTATCGGGTGAGCGAGGCCGAGGATGCGGCCGCGATGGAAGAGATCCTCGCCCGCGATCCGGCCGATCTGCTGCTGGTCGATATCAATCTCGAGGGCAAGGACGGGCTGACGATCACCCGCGAACAGCGGGCGCGCTCGAAGCTGGGGATCATCCTGCTGACCAGCCGCACCGACCAGATCGACCGGATCGTCGGGCTCGAGCTTGGCGCCGACGATTATGTGACCAAGCCCTTCGACAAGCGCGAGCTGTTTGCCCGGATCAAGAACCTGCTGGCCCGTGTCGAAGACATCAGGACCGCCGAGAGCGCCCGCGACGACGCGCCCGCGGCCCGGTTCGGAGACTGGCGGCTGGACCGGGCGCGGCGGCGTCTGGTGGATGACGCCGGAGGCGTCGAACCGCTGACGCGGGCGGAGTTTGAGCTTCTCGCCGCTTTTGCCGCGCATCCCGGCGTGATCCTCAGCCGCGACCGGCTGCTCGACATGATCCAGAACCAGAAATGGGCGCCCGACAACCGCACCATCGACGTGCTGGTGGGCCGGTTGCGCAAGAAGATCGAGCCGGATCCGGGGCATCCCGAATGGATCATCACGATCCACGGTGAGGGCTACATGCTGGCCGAACTCTCCGGCAATTGAAGCCCGAGGCCGCGCGCCGCCGCCCTGAGCGCGCGGACCGCCTCGCCCGCCATCGCCTCGATCCCCTCCACCTGCTCGGCCACGCCGGTGCCCTGCCGGGCCGCCGCCTCGATCTGGCCGAGCTTGTCGCAGAATGGCGTCAGCACGAAATTCGATGCCGCCCCTTTGAGCTTGTGCGCCTGCCGGGCCAGCGCGTCATGGTCGGCCGCGGCCTGCGCCGCCTGGATCGTGGCCAGCGCTGGCGCGATCTCGTCGAGGAAAGCCGCAGCGATGGCAGCGGTCTCGTCGGCACCGATATCGGCGATATCAGAGGCCAGGGCATCGCGGGTGGCGTCGGGTCCGTCGCCGGGAAGGTCGCGCGCCGTGCTGCCGAGCAGCGCCGCCAGCGCGCGCGGCGAGAGCGGCTTGTAGAGGATATGGTCGACATTGAGCGCGGCGCGCTGATCGGCGGTATCGTCGATACGGTGGGCGGTCAGCGCGGCAATCGGCGGTGGCGCATCAATCGCCGCCCTGATCTGGCCCGCGGCCTCGCCACCGTCGATATCCGGCAGGTCGATGTCCATCAGCACAAGGTCGAACGCACCTTCGAGCGCGCGCTGCACCCCCTCGGTTCCGGTTTCGGCTTCAACCACCGTGCAACCCAGCCGTTCAAGGTAGCCCCGCGCCACCATCCGGTTCACCGGCTGGTCCTCGACCACGAGCACCCTGCGGTTCAGCGCCCCTGCCGTAATCGCCTCGCCCTGGCGCACCACCTTGGCCGGGTCGCCCAAGGCCAGAGGCACGGTCAGGGTAAACCGCGATCCCACGTCCGGCGCGCTTTCCAGCGACAGCGCGCCGCCCAGCGCCTCGGTCAGCCGTCGACAGATCGACAGACCAAGGCCAAGCCCTTCGATCGCCTCGGCCGGATGCCCGGCGCCACGGCTATAGGCGTCGAAAATCCGGACGTGATCGGCGGGATTGATGCCGATACCGGTATCGGTCACCGCAAAGCTCAGGACCGGGTTGCCGCTCGCCGGGTCGGGGGCGTGGTCGAGGCTCAGCGTGATCTGGCCGGTCCGGGTGTATTTCACCGCGTTCGACAGCAGGTTCACAAGAATCTGGCGAATCTTCTGAACATCTCCAAACAGGACGGCGGGCACCTCCGGGGTCATGTCGATCGCAGGTCTGAGGCCCTTTTCCTCCGCATTCGCACGCAGGTAGGCGGCAAGCTGCCCCATCAGTTCGCGCAGGTCAAAATGGACCGGACGCAACACCGCGTGCCGGTTCTGGGTGGCGGCATAGTCGAGGATATCGTTCGACAGCACCAGCAGGTTTTCGGCGTTCTGCCGGGCCAGCGTGGCGCGCTTTTTCTGCGCCGGTGTCGGCGCCTCGTCCTCGAGCAGACGCAACATGCCGACCACGCCGTTCAGCGGCGTGCGGATCTCGTGGCCCATCATCGCCAGAAACTCGGTCTTGGCGCGGTTGGCGTCTTCCGCCTCGGCGCGGGCGCGGTCATGGGCCTGCATCTCGGTCACCACCTCGCGGGTGCGCTGGGTAACGGCGTCTTCCAGCTCGTGGCGTAGTCTTTGGGCCTCCGCCGCGCGCAGGCGCAGGATATGCAGCGCGCGCTCCATCCGGCCGATCTCGTCGATGCCGGTTTCGGGAATCTCGCGGTCATAGTCGCCGCGCGCCAATGCGGTGATGTGGCGCGACACATCCGTCAGCCGAGATACCGTGCGCCGGCTCACCACCCGCCAGGCCAGCGCCGCGCTGATGATCGACAGCGCAAGCACCGCGATCAGCCCAAACCCGATCCACCAGCTCAGTTGCTCGGTGCGGGCCTGGCTGGTTGCGGCCTCGATCTGCATCCTTTCAAGCAGCGCATCGGAATAGGCGACAAGCTGGCCGGTCTGGCTGCGAAGGCTTTCCAGTTCGGCTTCAAGACGGGCCCCGGCGGCAAGCGCGTCTGACGTGCCGGTAAAGACGCCGCCGGGGGCGAGCATGGCGGCAATGGCGTCGATCAGGCCGGCGGCTTCCAGCCGCGCGCTCTCGGATGGCAGATAGGCCAGCCGCCCGCGCGCCGTGGCGATTTCGTCCTCGAACGCCCGGCGGGCTGTTTCGACAACCTCCGGCGTTGGCGCCTGATCGACCTGTTCGAGTTGCACCCGCGACGCCTCAATCGCGCGGCTCAACTCATAGAGCCGGTCATAGGCAAAGAAGTTCACGTCCGCGAGCTGGTCGAGCTTTTGCGGGATCTCGCCAAACGGAGCGTCGTAGAGGTCGGAAATCGTCGCGGTAACCTGAACCCTCGCGGTATCGGTCTGGCGCGCGACCAGGTCTTCAAGCTCGGCAAACGCCCGTGCCGCCCGGCTCTGGCCGACCCGGATCGCATGTCGTGCCGCAAGGCGGTCCTGCGCGGCCTCGGCCTGGGTCCGAACCGCGGCTTCAAGTGCCGAGAACTGCGGCGGCGCGGCAGTTTCAAGCCCCGGCGCGCGGGCCACGAGATCGTTGAAATCGGCGTTCAAGGCCGCGCTGCGGGCAAAGAGGTCGCTGGTCAGCGCGGTAAGGTCTTCCTCGCTGCCGACCTCGGTGAACGACGTTGCCAAGGTCGCAACATAGACGGTATCAGCTTGGATCTGTCGGGTCAGGGCCGCTGCCGGCAGGTTGTTCTGAATCAAGGCCCTGTGGGTTTCGACCAAGTAGCGGTTGGAAACGATGGCGGTGATCCCGACCAGCACAGTGAGGCCGGAGATGAAGGTAAAGACCCTGCGAAGTTGTCTGTCGAAGCGGGCACGCGCCATGGGCCGGTTCTACGCTGGCGCCGGGCCTCTCGCAATCGCGCTTGTGATCTCGCTTGCGGCAGGAGCCGCCATGGCGGGTCCGCGCGTGTGTGCGATCGTGCCCCATTTCAAGGATGAATACTGGCTGTCGGTCGGCTTCGGGCTGGAACAGGCCGCAGAGCTGTCCGGCGCCGAGCTGCTGACATTCGAATCCGGTGGCTATCACTCCCTCGACCGGCAGATCGCGCTTCTGGGCACCTGCCTGCGCAAAGGCAGCGATGCGATCCTGCTTGGCGCGGTGTCGGCCGACGATCCCCGGTTGCTCGCGGCGGTCGCCGAAACGGCGCGACAGGTGCCGGTCCTCGCCTTGGTGAACGAGTTGTCGGCGCCGGAACTGTCCGGCTGGATCGGCGTCGATTGGCGGGGCATGGGCGCCGCTGTCGGCCGCTTTCTTGCCGACATCTATCCTGCCGGTTCGCCAAAGACGCGCGCGGTGCTGATTACCGGGCCGGGCGAATCCGGCTGGGGCCCGATCCTTGACGAAGGGCTGGCCAAAGGGCTGGCCGCGAGTTCCGTCGAGATCGTGGCCACCTACCGCGCCGACAGCGGGCTGCGCGAGCAGTTGCAGCAGGTTGAGCGCGCCATGGCCGAGCACCCGGAGGCCGAGATCGTGATCGGCAGCGCCCCGGCGATCGAAGGCGCCATGGCGCTCGTGCGCCGGTTGCCTGACGGCACCGAAGCGCCGCATCTGGTGGCGACCTATATCAGCCACTCGATCCTGCGCGGGCTGAAAAGCGGCATGGTCGAGATGGTGCCGTTTGACGATCCCATCGCACAGGGCAAACTGGGCCTGGAACTGGCCTTGCGGGCAGTGCAGGGCACGCGCTTTCCCGGCCTGTCTGGGCCGGTGATCCTGCCAGTTGTCACCGGCAGCGCAGCGGTGGGGGAGATCGCCCTGTCGCCGTCCGGCTTCTTCCCGGCCTTGCAGTAGGGCAGCGTTATCGCCGAGCGCGCTCAGCCGGGCATCGGCATCGGCCACCCGGTGGCCAGCGGCAAACGGATGGGGCCAACCTCACGTCCCCTCACCGGGCAGGAGGCAGAAGATTTCATCGAGGTGCCCGGAGAATATGGCGACTGCCTCGTCAGGCGTATGCAGCCCGATCAGAACTCCGGTTCCCAGCCCATGATTGAGCGCCAAAAGCCTTACGGCGTCATAGGAGGCATCCCGCTTGGCGGAGATCTCGCCGATTTGCTGCGCGTCGCGCAGGACAGCAGCAAGCTGGCGCTCCATGCGCGCCGGCCCGTCGGAGATTGGCTGTCGGGAAAGTTCGGGGTCTGTCGCGGCCAACAGCGCATAGGATGTCCAGACCAGATGAAAGCGTCGGCTCTCGCAATCGGTCGGCAACGCTTCCACGAAAAAGGCGTCAATGAAGGCTCGGGCAGACGCGTTATCCGGCAGGGTGGCAAGCCGTGCCGTCAATCTTCGATGGCTTTCCTCTTCGAGACGTCTCAGCGCGGCATTCATCAGATCGGCCTTGGTTCCGAAATAATACTGCACGAGACGCAGAGAAACGCCTGCTTCCGCCGCAACCGAGCGCATTGTTACCGCGTGAAGCCCGTCGGTGGCGGCGATGCGCACCAGCGCATCGGCAATCTTCGCCCGGCGTTCATCATGGTCGACTGTTCTGGGCAAATTCTCGGAACCTATTCTTGTTTTCTGATACAAACGTATCACATTGGTGGCAGGACGCACCAGCACTGCCGTCCTCAGACGAGAAGGAATTGCCGCGAGAGCCTATTGCGAGCCAGCCAGCCGAGAATCCTATCCGATGCGGATTGCGAGGCCCCGGAGAGTCCGGCGGACAACGGTGCCGCTGCGACGGATTGGGGCGACCTGTTCGCCGACACGATAAAGATCGGAAGTTGCAGATGCGCAGGCAAAGAAGCAACAGCTTCGGCAGTCGCTCGCCGAGCGCGGGCAACAGCATTGAGGCTGTGTGTCACGAACCGGTTGCACCGTGACGCGCCAAAGGCGATGCGGGGCAAATTCTGTTGTATGGAGGTCTTTTCGATGCCCATGCCCTGGACATACCGGCACGCTACGAAAGAATGGCGGGCCTTTCTGGAAGACGTGAAGGAGCGGATGTCGCTGGTCTCAGACAATTCGGCCTATACGGCAGTCGACGCGGTGTTTCAGGTTTTCCGGCGCCGGTTGACGGCGCAGCAAGGGCTGGATTTCGCAAGCGTTCTTCCGTCGGTTCTTCGCGCGATCTTCGTGAAGGACTGGGATGTTTCGGCCGGCCCTGTTCCATTCGCGGACCGCGACACGCTCACCGCCGAGGCGCAGAACGTGCGCGTTCACCACAATCTCACGCCGGACAACGCCATCGAGGCGACCGCCTGGGCGGTCCGGCGCTGCACGAACCGAAGGGATTTCGAGCGTGTGCTGGCCAGACTTCCCGAGGAAGCCCGCGCATTCTGGCATGTCGACGTCGATGATCCCGCCGAACTGGATCAGCGCATCATCTGACACGGGTGCCGGCTGGCCGCTTTCTGAAACACACCTCAGCCAGTGACAACTCAGCCGACCCGGCCATTGAAAGGAGGCCCGGAGAACACTGATCAAATGGATACGGCAAATCCACCGGAGGACGTCCATCGCGTTCACACTGGTTGTCGCCGCTATTTTCGCCGCAGAGGAGCTGGGGAAAGAGCCCGCCGAATGGATCTATTTCCTGCCCTTGGCCCCTCTTTTCGCGCTCAAGTTGACTGGTCTCTACATGTTCGCGCGAGCGCGCCAAGGTCGGTCCAATCGCATTCCCCAAATCAGATTGACCCTTTGCAGGGTGTCATGAACGCTTCTGCGGCTGTTTCTCGAGGTAGTCCCTGAAATTGTTCAGGATCGCCTGCCAGCCGTCACGCTGCATGTCGATGGAATTCTGATCCTCGGCATCGAAGGCGGTCGTCACCCTGGTGCCTTCGCCTGCGGGTTGGAAAGTCGTCCGGGCCTTGCGGCCATCGCTCATGGCCATTGTGAGTGCCCTGTTGGGGTCGACTTCCTCGTAGACAGCCTCGAAATCGAAGCCAACGCTGCCATCCTTGGCTTCCATGCGCGCCTTGTAGGCTCCGCCGACCTTAAGATCGGCTTCGGCGCTCGGGCAGCACCAGTCGTCGGCGGCGAAATTCCATTGCGTGATGTCGGCGGGGGTTGTGTAGGCCTCCCACACGCGCTCGACAGGCGCGCCAATCGTCGTGTCTATGGTGATCCGCTGATTTGTCATGTGCAAACTCCATTCTGGTCTGGCGTGGCCAACGGTTCCGCCAGCTATTGGTTGATTTCAGGCTCGGCGAGCTTGCTGAGCTTTCTGAGAGATTCCTGCCAGCCGAGGTAACAGGCCTCCTGGGGGATCAGGTCGGGTATGCCCTCTTGCACCACGGTCATGTCGGTGCCGACCGACACGGCCTTCAGCGTCACCGTTACCTTCATTTCGCCGGGCAGATTCGGATCGTCGAACCTGTCGGTGTAGACGAGCCTCTCGCCGGGGACGAGTTTCTCGTATGAGCCGCCAAAGGAATGGCTGTTGCCGGTGGTGAAATTCCGGAAAGACATGCGATGCTTGCCGCCTTCCTTCGCCTCGAGTTCATGCACGGTGCAGACGAAGCCATAAGGCGGCAGCCAACTCGCCACGGCATCGGGCTCCAGAAAGGCGCGGTAGACCTTTTCCGGCTTGGCGGCGATGACACGGTGCAGATTTACGGTGTATGGCATGATCAGATCTACTTTCCTTATGCCTTGGCCTATACTTCGACGACCGGGGTGAAACCGCCTAAGATCACCCGTTCGCCGTCAAACGGCATCGGGTGCTTTTCTGGGTCCATGCGCGGGTCACCTTTTTCCGGATTTTCCATCCAGGCGATCATCGTCTTCGTGGCCGCATCGCGGGTTTCCTTGTCGGGCCACTCAACCCAGGAGAGGACGACCGTTTCGTCGTCCTTCGCCTGAACCGCCTTTCGAAAATCCGTGACCTTTCCCTCGTGCACGTCGTCGCCCCAGCATTCGACCACGCGCGATGCGCCAAGCTCGATAAAGACACTGCCGGTATTCGTCGCGTGGTCGATGAATTTCTGTCTGTTCGCCGTCGGCACGGCGATCACGAAGCCGTCTATGTATGACATCTGTTCCTCCGGTTCAGGTTTGGCCTACATCGAACGTCCGTCGACATGCGTCGGGGACAGCGCCCTGGGATCGACCCCTTCGAGCGTATTGACATTGATAGCGGCGATCTCGCTGCCGTCCGGCATCTGGTCGTAGGAGAAGCTCTGGATGCCGCAGGTCTTGCAGAAGAGATGCGCGATCTCGTGTTTGTTGAAGCGGTATTCGGTCAGGTTGTCCGCGCCGGAATGCAGGATGAACCTGTCGCGCGGTGCGAAGGCCAGAACGACGCCGAGCGGCTGGCATCGCAAGCAATTGCAGGTGATCGACTGATCGCGATCCAGGTCGGCATCGAACGACGCAGCCCCGCATTGGCAGCCGCCCTTGTAGTGCTGTTCCATCGGGTCAACCTCCGTTTGCCGCCGATTCCAGCGCGGCGATGTCGATCTTGTGCATGGTCATCATCGCGTCGAAGGCGCGCTTGGCCTTGTCGCGGTCAGAACTCGTTGTCAGGTCAAGCAGCGGTCTTGGCGTGATCTGCCACGAATGCCCCCAGCGGTCCTTGCACCAGCCGCAGGCGCTCTCCTGCCCGCCATTGCCGGTGATCGCAGTCCAGTAGCGGTCGGTCTCTTCCTGGTTCTCGGTGACGACCATGAAGCTGACGGCCTCGTTCGGCGTGAAGGTCGGCCCGCCATTCAGGCCGACGAATTTACGACCGAGCACGGTGAACTCGACGGTCAGTTCATTCCCTTCCTTCCCGCCCGGATAGTCGGACACAGCCGTGTTCACCCGGTCGACATGACTGTCGGGAAATGTCGCGGCGTAGAACTCCGCCGCCCTGCGTGCTTCACCGTGGTCGAACCACAGGCAGGTGACGAGGTCGGTCATGTTGATTCTCCTCTCGGGGTTAACTGATCTTAGGCTTGCGCCCGACAACGGTCCGGTGCCGCTTTATTCGAAGAACCTCTTCGGCGTTTCGTTGCCGAGGAAGGGTTCTATGAAGGCATGAAGCAGCCCAGGCTGATTGATAACCGCAGCATTCCAAAAGGCGCCGTGCAGGACGATCAGCGGATCGCCGGCCAGGGCCGGAGCGGCTGCCGCGAATGTTGCCGTCAGAAGAACAAATCTAAGCATGGTTGTATCTCCTTGCTGGGCCTGGGTTATGTTTCAGACGGACGACTTGTTGCGTTGGCAGTCGAGCATCCACGGAATGCCGTATTTGTCGGGAAACATGGCGAAACGCTCGGTCCGGAATACGATCGCCCCGCTTTCAAAAAGCGTCAGGTCGTCCTCCTCATAGGTCGGGATCTGTCCGAACGGATTGCGCGCCCTGGAGAACCGCCTGGGTGTGAGCAGCGAGACTGGCCGGTGTCCAATCGGCCTTGATCCCGCGCACCGTCATCGCGGCCTCGATATCCGGCTCCAGCGTCGCGGCGTGGCCGAAGATGCTGGCGGCACAGGCATCGCGAATCGCCGGATGAGAGCGATAGGCCTCCTGCGTCATCGTGCCGACGAGACAGGTGAACTCGGCGAGATCGCCCTCGATGATTTGCTTGCGAAACTCGACGTAGCCGATCACCCGGTCGAGCGGATCGTCAGGCTGGTGATAGGGCGCCGCCTCGAACAGCGCGCCGGTCATGTCAGACCAGTGTTGCGCCGCCGCGACGGCCCACGCCTCCTTGCTCTTGAAATGGTAAAAGAACGCACCCTTGGTCACGCCGGCCTCGGCACAGATTTCGTCCACGTTGGTGGCGGCGCAGCCCTTGGCGCGCACGATCTTGAGCGCCGCATCCAGCAACTTTTTCCGCGCCGTCCGCTTGATCTGTTTCGTTGCCATGGGTGATCTCCGAACTGGCACTCACAATACCAACTGGTTGGTATGTTCATCTATTGGGTCAGGACCGGCATTGGCGGGATTTTGCCAATGGCGCGGCCCCGTCACCGTTGGCCGGAACCGCGCACACGGTCGGGACGTTTCTTACAGGTGCCGTTGAGGTGCGTTCCCCGCGCTGGCTCAAGGAAACCAGAGCAAAAACAGAAAAGGAGAGATCCATGCGTAACATGATCGAACGAATTTCACTTGTTTGCGCTCTTGCGAGCGCTCCCCTGATGTTGGCCGCACAAGAGAGCGGCACAGATGACGGGACCATGACCGCCGATCCGGCGCCGACGGAACAGGCGGCCCCTGCAGAGATGGGTGCTGAAACCGCCCCGACGGAACAAATCGAAACGATACCGGAGCCGGTCGAGGGCCAGATCGTCCTGCAAAGCGAGGACTCAATCCTCGCCAACGACCTGATCGGGCTGACAGTCTATTCGGCGACGGAAGAATCTGTTGGCGATATCAATGACATCATCGTCAAGCTCGATGGCACCGTCGAAGGCGTCGTGGTTGGCGTCGGCGGGTTCCTCGGCATCGGCGAGAAGGAAGTCGCGATCGAGCTCGACAAGATCGACCTCGTGTCGCTCGAAGGCGGTGGAACACGGCTGATTCTCAGCGCGACGCGCGAGGATCTCGAGGCAGCGCCCGCCTTCAAGACGGCGCGAGAGCAACAGCGCGAAGCTGAAGCCGAAGCGATGCAGCAGCAGTTGGATCAGGGTGTGGCCCCGGTCACGACCGAAGCCAATTGAGGTCGATCGCTCGCGCTGTCGATAGAGCGGTCGAAACTGGAACCGGCGAGGCTCGCCTTCGGTGATCGTCGCCGGTCTCAGTCGCGCGACTGGCAATAGCCCCGCCTGATCGCGCGCCACCGGACAAGCGGTTTTTCGTCGTTCAAAACGGAGTTCAGGCGTCAGACGGAAGGCGCTGCAAGAAATCATGCGGCCCGTCATATCTGAATGAGGCGCTCATCGACTTCCGTGCTGATGTGGCGGGAATTATTGCGGCTTCCTCAAACGCAAAATCCCCGCCAAAACAACGGGGATCGCATGTTCCGTTGGTTGCGGGGGCTCGCTACTCACGATTTCTGCGGTTGGTAGAGAGCGCGGTGACGAGGCTTGTGGCGTAAGTTGGGCGGCCGCGACGGGCTCCAGCGTGTTTCGTGCCTATTGTGCATATTTGCCAGAATACAGCGTGACCCAGACTTCAATGCACATAGATCGCACATGTTCGCCCTCTATCCCTATCAAGTCACTATCGTTTCGGTCCGATCCTCCATCGCGTTGTCTGCCCTGCGTCAAGGAATCAGGACCACCTTCGGTTGCACGTCGCCGACCGTGAGCTTGTTCTGGATCGTGCGACGAGGTCAGCAAGGTTGTCATGTCTGGATTTCACGGCAGCGTCCAATCGTTGGCAATGTGCGCAGGTTCCGAGGCCGAAATGTCTTGCCCGTCTCGGGAACCTAAAAATTCCGCCAGCATCCCGGAGATTTGTCGCGTCGAACGGTCCGCAGGATCGGCTCGACGCCTGGCGGGCATCCGGTGACGACCGGAAAATTCAAAAATTTGTAAGATGAGCGACATCCCCAGCAAAGGCGCTGCACAGAAAGTCGGGAACCAGCGTCCGGTCCAAACCGTGAACCGCGGAGTGACGCGAAAATATAATGAGGGGAGGCGCAGCGCGTGCAGGAAAATCCGAACAGTGCCAGCGCGAATTTCATGCTGAGCGCCACGGTCTGGCTCGTCATCGGCGTCACGATGGGCCTGATCCTGGCCCTGCAATTCGTCTTTCCCGACATGACCCGCGGCGTGTCCTGGCTCGTCTTCGGCCGGCTCAGACAGGCGCACACCAACACAGTCATGTTCGCGTTCCTGTCGGCCGGCATGATCGGGGTCTGGCTTTACATCGTCCCGCGCCTGACCGGCCGCCAACTCTGGAGCAACAGGCTGGGCAATCTCTGCGTCGTCCTCTGGAACGGGGCGCTGGCCGTCGGGATCGCCGGATTGCTGATGGGAAAGACGCAAAGCCGCGAATACGCCGAGTTGATCTGGGGCGTCGATGTGGCGGTTCTCGTGGTCCTCGTCCTGATCGCGCTGAACGTGCACATGACGATCGCAAACCGCGTGGAGCCCAAGCTCTACGTGTCGCTCTGGTATATCGCGGCCACGGTCATCTGGATGCCGATCCTCTATTTCATCGGCAACGTGATGTGGAACCCGCCGACCGGCGCGCTGACGGGCATCAACGACTCGGTCGTGAGCTGGTTCTACGGACACAACGTTTTGGGTCTCTGGTTCACAACAGGTCTTCTGCCGGTCGTCTACTACATCGTGCCGAAAGAGACGAACACGCCGCTTTATTCGCATGTTCTGTCACTTTTTGCCTTCTGGGGGATCGCGTTTTTCTACACAGGTGTCGGCGGGCACCACCTGCTCTGGGCGCCCATCCCCTACTGGCTGAAGACCATTGCGGTAGCCGACAGTATCGGGATGCTCCTGCCCGTCATCGCTTTCATGATGAACGTCTACCTGACGATGCGGGGGAACTGGAACCGGTTCTTCACTAGCATCCCACTCCGCTTCGCGCTGACCGGATGGGCCGCCTACATCATCGTGTCGTTCCAGGGCACGCACGAGGCATTCCGGGCGGTCAACGAAATCACCCATTTCACCCAATACGTCCCCGGTCACGCCCATCTCGGACTTCTCTTCAATGCCGCCTCGATCGTCATGGGAGGCATGTATTACGCTATCCCCAAAATCTACGACTGCCGCATCCACAGCCGTACCCTGGCGAACGTCCAATACAGCCTCTACGTGATCGGTTTCAGCTTCTTCTTCGGTGGCTTCGTCCTGACGGGCCTCGTGCAGGGCACGTCCTGGGTGCACGAGGGGCTGCCGGTCTGGACAGTTCTGCCTGGCCTCCGCCCGTTCATGGCGCTGAGAGCCATCGGCGGCGCGCTGGTCGTGATCAGCTTCGTGCTGTTCGCCTGGAACATCCTGGCGACAGCAATCATCCGCAAGCCCGTCTCACGTCCGTCCCTTGGCGGTGGCGTGTCCAGAGCGCAGGAGGCGTGAGCGATGAGGATGACCTTTTCCACCATCGTGTTCGGCGGGCTGGCGGTGTTTTTCGCCGTCGTCGCCGTCGTCGTCTTCATTCCGACACAGGTCCTTAAACCCGAGCCGACGCTCGTCGCCCATCCCTATACGCCCGAGCAGGAGCGTGGCCGCAAGCTCTTCTATTCGAACGGCTGCAACTACTGCCATACGCAATATGTCCGCGCCTCGGACACGGCGATGGGAGATGTCTCGTTGGCCGGGGATTACGCCTATGACAATCCGCTCATCCTTGGCTCCGAACGGACCGGTCCAGACCTGACCTATATTGGCCGCAAGCGTAGCGAGGCCTGGGAAATCGACCACCTGAAGAACCCGCGCAAGTACTCGCCCATGTCTATCATGCCCAGCTATGACTTCCTGCCGGATGACGATCTGAAAGCCATCGCCGCCTACCTCTTCGCGCTCGGCAACCGCGTCGCCGAAGAGAACATGATCACCCCGCCGCCCGAATACGCGGGCCTGACAACCCCCCTGCCGAATCCCGAGATGCAGCCGGCAACAGGGGCCAATCCTGCCCCGCAAGGCTGGGACGCCTGGTATGCGGCAGGGCTTCAGGAGGGAAAGGAAATCTACGTCAAGAAGTGCCTGACCTGCCACGGAGCGGCGGGCAACGGCCTCGGCAGCTATGCCGGGACACTGGTCGTCACCCCCGCCGATTTCAAGCAGGAGCCGTTCCGCTCGATGCCGGACGACCAATGGTTCTGGCATGTCTCCGAAGGCATCCCGGGCACCGTCATGCCACCCTGGAAGGAAAGCCTGACCGAAGACGAACGCTGGAAGGTGATCCGCTATATCCAGGAGACTTTCGCCCAACCGATCATGCGTGATCCTGACGAGGGCGATCCGCCGGATGGATATGCCGGACTAACCAACCCGGTCCCCCTCACGACGGAGGCGCTTGAGGTCGGCAAGCAAATCTTCACCCGAGAATGCTCGGTCTGCCACGGCTATGCGGGTACGGGCGACGGGATCTACGCCGCCGGACTCCAACCGTCTCCACCGGATTTCAGCGACGGAAGATACGGCACCATCGACAAGCCAAGCTTCAGCGACGCCGACTATTTCTGGCGGATCAGCGAGGGGCTGCCATGGAGCGCGATGCCGGCCTGGAAAAGCCAGTATTCAGAAGAGGACCGCTGGAAACTGGTCCACTACCTCCGCACTCTTTTCACGCAGACCGAAGAGCCACTAGGCAAACCGACGGACGGCCCGCAATTCGACTTCCCCGACGCCTACAAGTCACTGGAAATGCCGGAAAGCGCTTCGTTCGAGCGCGGCAAGCAGATCTTTCTCGAACGGTGCTCCGCCTGCCATGGGCTTGCCGGTGACGGCAACGGCCCTGACGGCCGATATCTCGCGATCAAACCTGCCGACTATCGGCAGATGTCAGGCATGGCTCTCGACCAGAAGCTGGACGCGATGATGTTCGCGAAGGTGACCTTCGGCATCAAGGGCACCGCCATGCCGAGCTGGGGCGAGATTCTCTCCGTTCAGGATCGTTGGGATGTCATCAGGTATGTCCAGGACGCTTTCGTAGCCGGAGTTCCGGCTGGACAGGAAGCCGTCGGCGCGACCGCGCTCCCTGCCGACGTTCTGACTCTGAGCCAGAGCAACTGGACCGACGAGGGTCACACGATCTCTGCCGATGCCGGCAAGCAGGTCTATGAGGCCAGGTGCGCCGCTTGTCACGGCATCGCCGGCAACGGCCAGGCGCCGGGCCTTGTCAACGGCCCGTCGGGCGCGCCGCCCGCGTTCTCGCCCGATCTCGGTTTCGGTCGGATCTTCGCGACCGTCCGGGCTGGCGTCCGTAACGGGATCATGCCGGCCTTCAAGCAGGATCTCAGCGATGAAGACCTCTGGAACGTGACGAGCTATGTCGCCGCACTTTCGAACGGGACAACAGGAGGTGCCTCGCAATGATGATACTCGGCATGTGGATCAACCTTGGCTGGATGCTCTTCGTGGCCCTCGTCGCGCTCGGGCTTCTCATCTGGGGCTGGCGTCGCGGCCAGTTCCGCGACGTCGAGCAGCCGAAATACAGGATGCTTCAGGATAGGGAACCCGAGCCCTGGCCTTCGGACGATGCAAAAAAGAAGGACCGGTTATGACCCAGAACATCATGAACCTGTGGGGCGAGATCGTCTGGATCGGTGGCGGCATCGCCGTTCTCCTGGCCTTCGGCCTGGCCCTTGCGCTTCCCCACGTGGCGCGCAGGCGCCCGGCGAGCGAAGGACACCGCGCGAAGGAAGACGAGACGGTTCACGAGGAAAGCACCGCGGACGGTTTCATCGACAGCTATGCCAAGGACATCGAGGAAGCCGGCGGCGGCCTGCCCCCCATCATGAAGCTCGCAACGCCTGTCGTCCTGCTCTGGTGGCTTGGATACCTGGTGCTGAACTGGGTTCCCGGATTGGGGCTCTGGTAATGGCCTACATCTATCGCGCCTCATTCGACCTGCCGAAAGAGCAGCTTCCTAGTCTGACGATCGGTGCCCCACTCGAACGCGCCATCGGTTATCTCCGAACCCGCCTGCCCGGCAGTCCAGGATTTCTCACGGCCCGCGCGATGCAGTCGCTCGGCGAGCGTGATACGGTCGAGGTGGCGCTGGAGAGCGTCTGGCAGGAATGGGAGGACCTGGTGGCGCACCGGGACTCTGACCTGCTCGAGTCCAAGATTCTTGCCGAGTTCGGAGACCTGGTGCCTCGAGAAGCAATCCGGGTGAACGTCTATCAGGACGTGCCATGACCGCGCTCGTCCCATCCCGAACCGGCGATCTCGCCTTCTTCAAGGTCACGGGCATGAACTGCCCTGCATGCGCGGCGACGGCGACGCAGTTGGTCGCGGCACAGCCCGGTGTATTGTCATGCGAAATCAGCTTTGCCTCCGAGATGGGCAGACTGCGTTTCGATCCGGCGCGAACAGATGCAAGAACGGCCCTGAAGTCTCTCAAGTCCCTTAATTTCTCGGGATCTCTGACGGGCGGCAAGGACGCTGGCGCCCATCAAGGGCTCGCGGGGAACATCACGCTTCAGCTCATTACCAGTATTGCCTTCGGGATGCAGGTCATGGGGCTGTCGCTGGTGCATCTCTACCCGGCCTACCAGTCCGGGAATTTCGACGCCCCGGACGTACGGTCGGTGCAGGTCCTCGCCTGGCTGCTCGCCACACCTGTCCTTTTCTACGGCGGGCTTTCGTTCCTGATCGGGGCTGTTGGCGCCGCACGCGCGCGCACCGCCACGATGGACACGCTCGTCAGCCTCGGCGTCCTCTCGGCGTATGGCTACAGCGTCTGGTTCACCGTCTTCGGAGGAGGCCCGGTCTACTTCGACTCGGTCGTAATGATCTGCGTGTTCATCTTGACTGGACGTTACATCGAGCGATTGGGCGCCGACCGCGCTCGCAAAGAGGTCCGGACACTTCTGACCCTGCAACCAGAGACTGCTATGGTCCGGGACGGCGACGGCTGGCGCGAGAGTCAGGCGGATGAACTACGCGCGGGCGACGTCGTCATGGTCCGTGCGGGCGAGCGTGTTCCAGCTGACGGATGCGTCCTCGAAGGCTGCTCTGCGGTCAACGAGGCACTCCTGACCGGCGAGGCGGTTCCGGTCGTAAAATCCACCGGAGCGACCGCCTACGCCGGCACGGTCGCGACCGATGGCACATTGATCTGCGAGGTTCGAAAGTCAGGCACAGACACGCGGCTTGGCCGCATCGCTGCCCTCGTCGAGCACACACTGAGGACAAAGCCTCCGATCCAGCGGCTCGCCGATCGGGTCTCGGCGCATTTCGCCCTTTTCGTCGCTCTGGCTGCTGTGCTGACGCTGACCGGGTGGCTGGCCACGGGACATGCGCTATCGGAGGCTGTTCTGGCAGCAGTGGCCGTGGTCGTCGTGGCCTGTCCCTGCGCCCTCGGTCTCGCAACACCCCTCGCCATCAGCGCCGCCACTGGACGCGCCTCAATGGAGGGGGTCTTCATGCGCGAGCCCAGCGCGCTCGAGACCGGTGCTGGCGTGACGCGGGTCGTTTTCGACAAGACCGGAACCCTGACGACCGGGCGGATGAGCGTCGATGTCGAGGCTGCTCCGGGTTGGAACCCGACCGACCTCCTGACGCTCGCCGCCTCTCTGGAACAAGCCTCGACACACCCCCTTGCGACGGCGCTTGTCGAGACCTGCCGTGGCGTCTTACTCCACACTGCGACCGATGTTCAAAACGTTCCCGGAGGAGGTATCTGTGGAACGGTCGGGACACGTCGGGTCGCACTTGGTACGCTCGATCACCTCCGGCTCGAGCCCGACCATGGCCTCCGTTCCGTTGCCTCGAAACGCGAAGCCTCCGGCGAGACTCTGGTCTGGATCGCGCTCGATGACACAATCGCCGGTTTTTTTGCATTCCGTGACAGCCCCAACGCAAGCGCCCGCGACGCGATCACGCGGCTTCGCGGCATGGGCATACGGACGGCGCTTCTCTCCGGGGATTCCGACCAGACCACCCGCGCTATTGGCGCGTTGGTCGGTGTTCCAGAGGCCGAAGGGCGGCAGACCCCGGAGATCAAGTCCAGCCGCGTCGGAGGCTGGCAAGCGTCGGGCGAGACGGTCGCGATGATCGGAGACGGGGTCAACGATGCCCCCGCCCTTGCACGCGCGGACCTCGCCATCGCGATCGGCTCCGGCGCCGACATCGCGGGCGAGACTTCAGACGTCATTCTTACTCGGGACGATCTTCGCGCCATCCCGTGGTTTATCAACCTCTGCCAACGGACGCGCAGGATTATCCGCCAGAACCTGTTCTGGGCCTTTACCTACAACCTCCTGATGCTGCCGCTTGCGGCGACGGGGGTGCTCTCCCCGATGATTGCCGCCGCCGCCATGGCTTGCAGCAGCCTCATCGTCGTTGGCAATTCACTGCGTCTCGGCATCGGCGGTGCCGGGCGCCGCGAGCAGGCACCCACCTCCGGTCTTTCGGTCCCTGCCAATGCCTGAAGTTCTGACTATCCTGTCGTTAGCCTCGCTAGGGATCGCGATGGCCTGTGCGCTCTGGATCGCGAGGGACTGCCGCCGCCACCCCCAGCACATGGGAATCATGAACCTCGTCTGGCCACTCTCGGCCCTTTTCGGCAGCCTCCTCCTTCTATGGTTCTACCTCCGCCATGGACGTGCAACCGGCGGACATGACACCCACGAAACCGAGTTTCACATTGCGGTCGCCAAGGGCGCTCTGCACTGCGGTTCAGGCTGTACGCTGGGTGACATTCTCGCGGAAACGATCGCGGCAACCAGCCCGTCTGTCCTTGCTCTATTTGGCTGGCCCGGACTCTTCGGCGACCCGGTCTTCGCGGTCTGGAGTCTCGACTTCGTCTTCGCGTTTGGGTTCGGGATTCTTTTCCAGTTCTTCACCATCGCGCCCGCCCGCGGACTGGGCTTGCGCGACGGCCTGGTTGCGGCGCTCAAGGCCGACACGCTGTCGCTGATGGCTTGGCAAGTCGGCATGTACGGCGCCATGGGAGTAGCGCTCTTTGTCCTCTTTCCGCCCATCCTCGGAACGAGACCCGATGCAAGTTCGCCTGTTTTTTGGTGGGCGATGCAAGTGGCGATGATCGCCGGCCTCGTGACCTCCTACCCGATGAACTGGTGGCTGATCCACGTCGGATTGAAAGAACGAATGTGAGTACCACGAATTGATTGGAGAAGACCCATGAGACACCTCATTCCCGCGATCCTTTGCATCTTACCGACGGTTGCCTTGTCCACAACGCCGGAATGCCCCGACCTGAACGCTGTTCTCGCCGCCGTTTTGCCGGGTGGCCCCCGGCTGGATACCGCAAGGCTCATCAACGAAGCCGGCGCGGTGGCGCAGGACCATAGCAAACTGAGCGAACTTGAGGTGGCCGTCGCGGATCACCTGCCGGAGGCGTCACAGGAAGAGGTGATCGATATCGTGATCGCCGCTTATTGTCGGTATATCCAGACATCTTCCGCTGACGTGACAGCATCGCTCCGGGCCTTCGAAGACGCCGTCTACCAGACAATCTCGAATCCGGAGAATGTAAGCTCACCCCGCAAGACCGGCTGGCTCTACGCGCGCTGACCGGCGGCCCGGCAAATCCTTTCGAATAATTATCCCTGCGGAATGCCGCTGCGAAGGTCGGCATGGTCTCGTTCAGGTGACCTGCCGAAGCCCGCGCCGACGTTCTGATGGCCGAGAAAAAGATCAACGACTACACGATCGGCGACACCCAAGACCCGACGATCGCTGAGAGTTACCTGCCCGTCGACGAGGCCTTCATGGTGGACGAGACCGTCTCGGCAAGCGACGAGCACGTCCAGGCGCTCGAGAAGGTATTTGGGCCGAGCGAGACCGGCTCGAAGGACAACGCGCTCGAGGTGCTGCGCATGGCCGAAGCCGACGCGAATATCTCGGCCGCCATGCTGCCGATGACGGATGCGTCCGATGCCGTGCTCAAGGCACAGTCCTTCATGGACCAGAGCGACTACTTCCGGGCCAATGCCCCGCTGAACGACTTTGAAGACCGGATCGTCATCCGGTCGTGCGAGATCCACGCGATCGCGGCCCGGGGCGAAACCGACTGACCCTCCTGCTCTGTCCCCACAGACCGCCCTGGCCTCGGGCCGGGTTTTTTTCGGCTATCCGAGATGAAGTGAGAAGACGGCCAGGAGCGCGAAGAGCGCCGCCGTCAAGGCCAGCAGGAAGGCATCGGCCCCAAGTCCGTCATCTCCGAGGTCGTCGTCGGCATCGATACGTCGCCGAAGTGTCCGCATTCTCAGGAACGCGATGAGGACGACGAGTCCGCCGACCGACAGAAGGAGGATCTCGGTCCAGACCGGCGGAGGAGGCGAAGACAGGCGCGCGGCGGCGATGCCGAACCCTTCGATCGCGATGACAGTACGCACCCAAGCGAGAAACGTGCGCTCGTTCGCCGAATGGTCAGCGAAGTTCCGGATCATGTCATCCCTCCACAAGTTGACCTGACACGCCTCCGGATATCAGCAGATTCGCATCCAGGAAAGCGCGGGGCATCGAAAGCCCGCCCGCGGTCGAGTTGAAACGCGAGGACCAGACGGGGTCGAATTTCTGTTTATAGTCCCGCAGACCCTCGAAACGATACATGCGTGCGCCATGGCGATAGGTCAGCCCGAAAATCTTGTTCCATCGGGACGACAGCGGATGCATATCCATCCCGGCCAAAGGCGCGGCTCCACGGTCGGTCCGAGCGGTCTCACCGAGTTTCTTAACTGTCGGCCCCATGTCGAGGAACGTGGTCAGGAAACGTTCTGTCACTGTAAAAAAGACAGGGGCCTTGCCTTCCCGGTCCGCCAATTCGCGGAGCCGCCAGAGACGTGCCTTTCCCGCTTCGGCATCCCCGATCGGATCGCCGCAGGCGACGAGCGATCGCCCGGTATCCCCGAAGCCAAGCGCGGCCCGGCCCTCTTCCATCAAGAAAGCCTTGTCGCCCAGAAGAAGGACATTGTCCTCGCTCGAGTCGCTTTCAGCAACCAGTCGGCCGACAATATCGGGCACGTGCTGGGGCGGATGCCGCACGGGTCTGCGCGTGATCACCGAATGGAGCGCAAGCGCAGCCAGCAAGACCGATGAAACCAGGCTCGCCCGGAGGAACCGCCACGCTTCCCCGTGCCACGCGAATTGCCACCAGAGCGCGTCGCGATCCTCAACGT
>SWCA01001972.1_pt1 | contig 23772 bp, 23 predicted proteins | sample 4692961 | NCBI WGS metagenome assembly SWCA01 (sample SAMN10267275, study PRJNA491770) | bioreactor metagenome | isolation source: DHS bioreactor inoculated with | place: Japan: off Shimokita Peninsula
TCTGGAAATCTGGAAATCTGGAAATCTGGAAATCTGGAAATCTGGAAAACCCGATTTCGCGCCGGGTCTGCGGGCGGGCCATGCCGCAATGCCCGGACCCCGGCCAGGGCGCCCCGCTGGCCTGAAAATGGCCGCCACGCCAGAGCCACATGGCCGCAGGCCCAAGAAGATTTTTGACACATGCCGCCGCATTGGAGATAGTCAGGGGGAACGGCCCGGGGGAGGGGCCGAAGGGGAGCGGATGAACAAGCGCATCGTCCTCGTCGAAGACGAGCCGAACATCATCGAGGCGATCTCGTTTATCCTCAGCCGCGAGGGCTGGGAGGTGATGGCTTGCGCCAATGGTGAGACCGCCGCCGACACGGTTCGCGCGGCGAGGCCCGATGCGGTGCTGCTCGATGTCATGCTGCCGGGGCGGTCCGGCTACGAAATCCTCAGGGATCTGCGCGCCGATCCCGACTTCGCCGCGCTACCGGTTCTCATGCTCACCGCACGCGGTCAGAAGAAAGACCGCGAGCTTGCCGCCGCGCTTGGCGTGACCCGGTTCATGACCAAGCCCTTCGCCAATGCCGAGCTGATCGCCGCGCTGGCCGAGATCGCGGGCTGAGCGCATGGCGCGCCCGAGCGAGCCGATCTTTCTGGGACGCGCCACCTATCGCCGCAGACGCCTGATCGACGCGATGCGGCTGCTGCCGGTGGTGGGGCTGTTGTTGTTCTTCACACCGCTTCTTGGCGTGGGCGTCACCGGGCGCGGCACGGCGGTGCTCGGGATCTTCCTGTTCACGGTGTGGCTCGGACTGATCGTGGTGGCGGCCGGGTTGGTGTGGCTGCTGTCGCGGGCGCCGGGCGGTGTGGGGTCGGACCCGCTTGAGCCGGACGCGCCCGGCGCGGGGGATGACCGCGAGAGCCCCGGCGCATGACGTCCAACATCCTCATCTTCGTCAGCCTGATCTATGTCGCCTTCCTGTTCGGCGTCGCCTTCGCCGCCGACAAGTGGGCGCGCGTCGGCCGTGGCGCCTGGCTGCACACCCCGATCGTCTACACGCTGTCGCTCTCGATCTATTGCACCGCCTGGACCTTTTACGGCGCGGTGGGCTACGCGGCGCGCTCGGGGCTCGAATTCGTCACCATCTATCTCGGGCCGACACTGGTCATGGTCGGCTGGTGGTGGGTGCTGCGCAAACTGGTGCGGATCGGCCGGGCGCAACGGATCACCTCGATCGCGGACCTGATCTCGTCGCGCTACGGCAAATCCAACCTGCTCGGAGTGATCGTGACCGCGCTCGCGGTGATCGGCAGCACGCCCTATATCGCGCTGCAATTGCAGTCGGTCACGCTGGCGCTTGCGGTGTTTTCCGCTGACGAGGCGCATGGGTTGGCTTCCGGCGGAGCGCCGGCAACCGCGCTCTGGGTCGCCGCCGGGCTCGCCGTTTTCACCGTGATGTTCGGCACCCGCAACCTCGATGTGAACGAACGCCACCACGGCGTCGTGACCGCCATTGCCGTCGAGGCCGTCGTCAAGCTCGTGGCTCTGCTCGCGGTGGGAGTCTTCGTGGTCTGGGGCATTGCGTCGGGGCCGCGCGACGTGGCGGCGATCATCGACGCCTCGCCGATCTCGGCCTGGGATATCAACCCCGGCCGCTGGGTCTCGCTCACCTTCCTGTCGGCGGCGGCGTTCCTCACCCTGCCACGGATGTTCCAGGTTCTGGTGGTGGAAAACGTCGACGAAAAGCAGCTTGCCACCGCATCCTGGGCCTTCCCGCTCTACCTGTTCGCGATGAGCTTGTTCGTGATCCCGATTGCGGCGGTCGGGCTGGCACGGCTGCCCGAAGGCTCCAACCCCGATCTGTTCGTGCTCACCGTGCCGCTCGCCGAGGGCCGCGACGGGTTGGCGATGCTGTCGTTCCTCGGCGGCTTCTCCTCCGCCACCTCGATGGTGATCGTCGCCGCCATCGCGCTGTCGACGATGGTATCCAACCACATCGTCATGCCGATCTGGCTGTCGCTGCGGCAGGGCGGGGCGGCGATGTCGGGCGATGTGCGTAATGTCGTGCTGATCGCGCGGCGGGTTTCGATCGGCGTGGTGCTGGGCTTTGGCTACCTCTATTACCGCCTGTCGGGCGGCGGCGAGGCGCTCGCGGCGATCGGCCTGATCTCGTTCACCGGTGTGGCGCAGGTGCTGCCGGCGATGCTGGGCGGGTTGTTCTGGCGCGGCGCGACCCGCCCCGGCGCTGCGGCGGGGCTGCTGGCGGGGTTTGCGATCTGGTCCTATGCGCTGTTTCTGCCCTCCTTCGGGCCGGGGGTGCTTTCGCCCGAGGTCATGGCGCATGGGCCTTTCGGCATTGCGTGGTTGCGGCCACAGGCCTTTTTCGGCATCGACGGGCTCGATCCCGTGGTTCACGCTCTGACCTGGTCGATGCTGTTCAACAGCCTGTTTTTCTTCGTGTTTTCTCTTGCGGCCTTTCCGTCGCCCCTGGAGCGGCTCCAGGGCGCGCAATTTGTCGACGTGTTTGCGCATTCGAGCTCGGGGCAGGGCTGGGCACGCGGCGCCGCCGAGGCCGAAGACCTGCTGATCATGGCGCAGCGGATCATGGGCGGCGATGCGGCGCAGGCGTTGTTCCGGGCCGAGGCAACGACGCAAGGCAAATCGGGCTACCTGCCCGATACCACCCCGGAATTTCTTGAACGGCTCGAGCGCGAATTGTCCGGCTCGGTCGGTGCCGCGACGGCGCACGCCATGGTGGGCCAGATCGTCGGCGGCGCGGCGGTTTCGGTCGAAGACCTGATGGCGGTGGCTGACGAAACCCAGCAGATGCTGGAATACTCGTCGCAGCTCGAAGCCAAGTCGGAAGAGCTCAGCCGCACCGCCCGCCAGTTGCGCGAGGCCAATGAAAAGCTCACCCAGTTGTCGATCCAGAAAGACGCCTTTCTGAGCCAGATCAGCCACGAATTGCGCACTCCGATGACCTCGGTGCGCGCCTTTTCCGAGATCCTGCGCGACGGCTCTCTGGGCAGCGATGCCCAGGCCAAATACGCCGGTATCATCCAGGACGAAACGATCCGGCTCACCCGCCTGCTTGATGATCTGCTCGATCTGTCGGTGCTGGAGGCGGGGCAGGTCTCGCTCAACATCCAGCGCGCGACGCTGGCCTCGGTGATCGACCGGGCGCTGGCGGCGGTGGGCGACAGCGGGCTTGAGATCAGGCGCGACGTGACCCGCGAAGACATCGTGATCGAAACCGATACCGACCGTCTGGCGCAGGTTTTCATCAACCTTGTGGCCAATGCCGGCAAGTATTGCGATGCGAAAGCGCCGCGGCTGACGATCTGGGTCTCGCGCAAGGGCGGCTTTACCATGGTCGATTTCATCGACAACGGCACCGGAATTTCCGAGGAAGGTCAGTCGGTTGTCTTCGAGAAGTTCTCGCGCCTTTCCGATCAGCAGAAGGCGGGCAGCGCCGGGCTCGGGCTGGCGATCTGCCGTGAGATCATGGACAAGCTCGGCGGCTCGATCTCGTATCTGCCGGGGCAGGGCGGCGCCGCCTTCCGGGTGTCGCTGCCGGTTTGAGGAGTGCAAAACGCTCCGACTTCAATCATTTGTAAACCTTGCTCTGCGACACCTTGGGCGTGACCCAGCGCCGGATGCCAGAGCGATGACGACAGATGCCATGCCAAGCGCGATGCGCCGCAAGGCCGGGGCCGGGCGGCCGCCGCCCGAGATCGGCCAGATCACCGCCGCAAAGGCCCTGCGCGGCGCCGTGGTTCAGGCCGCCGAGGAGGTTGCGGGCCTGGTCGCCATCACCGGTGCCGTTACCGAGGCGCGCACCACGCTCGCGCCGCTGGAGGAGGCACTGCCGGAGCACCCGCTGCTCGGCCTCGTCGAGGGCGCCGGGGGGCGTTTTGGCCTCGTGATTCTCGATGCCCAGGTGGTTGCGGCCCTGATCGAGATGCAGACGACCGGGCGCGTGGCGCCAAGGCCGGTCGAGGCGCGCGCGCCGACGCGGACCGATGCGATCCTGTGCGCCGATTTCATCGACCGGACGCTCGAGCTGTTCGAGGCGCGGGTGGCGGAGGCGGACCTGCCGCTCGCCCCGGCGCTCACCGGATTTCGCTATGCTCTCGCGCTGGCGGAGGCACGCGCCATCGCGCTCACGCTCGAGGATGTGGCGTATCGGCAGTTCAGCGTTCCGCTTGATCTTGGCCGCGGCGCCAAGACCGGCGAGATGAGGCTGGTGCTGCCGTTCGATCCGCCGGGGGCGGGCGCCCATACGGGCGTCGATGGCGCCGGGTTTTCCGAGGCCTTGCGCGTGCGGGTATTGGAGGCCGAGGTGCAGCTCTCGGCAACGCTGGCGCGCTGCGAGATGGCGCTTGCCGATGTGACCCGCATTGCCGTCGGTGCGGTGATCCCGTTGCCCGGCGAGGGGCTTGCCGGGGTGGTGATCGAGGACCTTCACGGCCGGGTCGTGGCCCGTGGACGCCTGGGCCGGGCGGACGGTCACCGCGCCGTGCGCATCGCCAGGCCGGGCGTCGAGGCGATGCAGACGGCGGCCGCCGGGCCGGCCGGCGAGGTAGCGATGGCTTCGGGTGACCCGTCGCAACTGGCCACGGCGTTGGCTGAAGATGCCGGTGACAGCCCGGCGTCGCTGTCCGATCTTCCGGGCCTGACGCCTTTGCCGGACCGGCCAGAGCTTGCGGCCTTGGGCGCTCCCGGCGATCCTGCGAAGCTTTCCGCCTGATCGCGATCCGGGTTGACTTGTATCAAGGCACCCGGCTACGGCTCGGGGGCACGATGGTGCGACATTCGGGAGACAAGTCCATGGTCGATACCGTGAAATATCGCAGCATCCTCGAAGCCCGCCTGGCGGAGCTCAAGGAACGGCTGCAAGAGATCGACGAAACGCTCGACAGCCACCAGTCGCGCGATTGGGAAGAGCTTGCCACCGAACGCGAGGGCGACGAGGTGCTTGAGGGCATGGGCGTGTCCGGCAAGGCCGAGATCGCCAAGATCAAGGCCGCGCTGGTCCGGATGGACGAGAACGAGTTTGGGTTTTGCGTAAGCTGCGGCGACGAGATTTCCGAGGAGCGGCTTGACGTTGTGCCCTATACGCCGTTCTGCCGCAGCTGCGCCGACAAGCGGGGCTGACGCGCCCACCGCGCCGCTGCCCCGAGATGGAGGACAAGATGGCGTTTGAAGACATCAAGGCCGCAATCGACGCGCTGATGAACGAAATCGTTGCCCGGCCTGAAGACCGCCACGTGTTGCAGGAACAGCTGCGCGAGAAGATCTCGGAGCTGCGCGCGCTTGGCCTGCCGGTGCCGGCCGATCTCAAGCAGTTCGAAGATGCGCTGTCGGACGAAAACGGCGACGACGACGACGATTTCGACAATATGCCGGTCTGAGCCGGGGTCTGCGTGCCGCGCAGATGACTCGTTGCGTTTTGAACCACGCGGCCTAGACTTGACGGCGAGGTTCAGGGGCCGTGCCGTCAGCCAGACAGTCCGGCCCTCGTTTGTGGGGGCCTGAATGGGCAAGGTGGTCGAGTATAGAGTTCGCGAGGGCGTGGCCCTCATCACGGTCGATAATCCGCCGGTCAATGCCTTGTCGCAGCCCGTGCGCGCCCGGATCGGCGAGTGCGTGACGGCGGCGATCGGCGACGATACCGTCGGCGCGATCGTGATCCAGGCCGAGGGCCGCACCTTTCCCGCCGGTGCCGACCTGCGCGATTTTCGCGCCCATGCCGCTGGCGTCGCACTTGGCGAGGTCTGCGCGCAGATCGAGAACAGCCCGAAACCGGTGATCGCCGCAATTCATGGCACCGCCCTTGGCGGCGGTCTGGAGCTGGCGCTCGCTTGCCACTACCGGCTGGCCGACGCCGAAGCCAAGCTTGGCTTGCCCGATGTTGCCCTCGGACTCGTGCCCTCTGCCGGGGCGAGCCAACGCCTGCCACGCCTCGTCGGGCCCCGGCTCGCGCTCGACATGCTGATCGCGGCGCGGCCGGTGAGCGCCGGGCAGGCGGCGCGGATCGGTTTGGTCGACAAGGTGGTCAGCCGAAACCTTGCCCGCGCCGCCTTCGGCTCGGCGCGCAACATGATCGGTCTTGGCACCGGCCCGCGCCCGAGCCGCGACTGCCGCGACGGGATGGGCGATCCGAAAGCCTATCTCGCCCTGATCGAAGAGCGCCGCGCGGCTTTGGCTGACGACCGGCGCGTGGCCGCTCACAGGGTGGTGGATCTGGTTGAGGCGGCCCTGTTGCTGCCGTTCGAGGTGGGGCTTGAGCTTGAACATGCCAGCTTTGAAGACCTCGTCGACAGCGATCAGGCCCGCGGCCTGCGCTACGCCTTTCTGGCCGAGCGCCGCACCCTGCGCGGCCGCGATCTTGCGGGCGTATCGGCGCGCAGCATCACCCGGATCGGGGTGATCGGGCACGGATCGCTCGCCAGTGAACTGGTGCGCGCCTGCCTTGGCGCCAAGCGCGCGGTAACCCTGATCGAGCCCGACCCGACAGCGCTGGCCGGGCTGCGCGCGGGCATCGAGGCGGGGCTGGCGAGCGCCGTGGCGCAGAACCGGCTGACCGGGGCGATGCGCGATGCCCAGATCGCGGCGCTGTCGGAGGCATCGGCGCTGGACGCGGCCGCCGACTGCGACATGGTGATTGACGCCGCCGACCACGACGCCGCTGCCCGGTCTGCGCTGTTTACCCGGCTTGGGGCGGCCACCCGGCCCGGCACCGTTCTCGCCTGCGCAGCGCCCGGCGCCGATATCGAGGCGCTGGCTGAGGCGTCGGAGCGGCGGCTGGATGTGGTCGGCCTCGGGCTTTTCCAGCCCATCGCGCGGCATCGCCTGCTGGAAGTCATCTGCCCCAGAGATAGTGGCGAAGATCTCGTCGCCACCGCGATCGCACTGGCCGGGGCGCTTGGCAAGGTGCCGCTGCTGCCCAAGACGCCGGGGGCGGGTATCGCCCTGCCGGTGTTCACCGCACTCCTGCGGGCGGCGCTCTACCTCGTCGACGAGGGCGCGGACCCCACCGAGATCGACGCCGCGATGATGGATTACGGCTTTTCGCACGGGCCGTTTGCGCGGCTCGATGCGCTCGGGCTTGGCCAGGTGCCGGGGATCGCGCCGGAGGACGGGTTGATCGCGCGAATGATCGCGCGGGGCTGGACCGGGCGCGGCACCGGGCAGGGGTTCTATGTCTATGACGGGTCCGGCGACGGCACGGGGCCCACGCCGGGGCTGGCGGCGCTGATCGGTGAGATGCGGCGCGGGCGTGGTCTGGCGCCGCGCAAGGTGTCGTCGCAAGAGATTTGCGGCCGCTGCGGTGATGCGATGACGAATGCCGGGGCGCGCCTGGTGGCGACCGGCGTGGCGGCCCGGCCTTCGGATATCGACGTCGCAATGGTGATGGGTTTCGGATTTCCGCGCTGGCGCGGCGGCCCGATGGAAGCGGCTGACCTCGAAGGGCTTCTGCGGGTGCGCAACCGGCTGCGCGGCTGGGCCGAGGTTGGGCGCGATGCCGACATCTGGACGCCGGAGCCGCTGTTTGACGAACTGATCAAGAACGGCAACGGGTTTGACAGCCTCAACTGACCCGCCGCAGGCTCAAACGAGGATGACGCCCACCACCACCATCATCAGCCCCAGCGCCGAGAGCGCGAAGGCGCCCATGTTGAGCGGCATGGCGCGAGCGACGGCGGCTTTGAGCGCCTCGTCGGACAGCCCGGCGCGTTTGGCTTTCAGCACCCGCAGGAGCGAGGCGACCAGCCCGATCAGGCCGAGGCCGGAGAGAATGACGCCGATCGTGATGAGCCAGTCCATGTGCCGTCCTTCTCTGCGCCGCGCCGGTTATGCCACGACGAAGTAGCGTGCGAGCCCGTAAACATAAAGCCCCGCGAAGACGATATTGATATATTTGAGTTGCCGCTCGGTGTGCAGCCAGCCGAAATAGATCCAGAGCAGGCAGAACGGCAGGCTGAGCACCATCGGCCAGGGATCCCATCCCTGCACCAGAGCGATGGTCGAGCCGATCCCGAGGGCGAAGGCCAGCCATTTCAGTTCCTGTTCGTGCCGCGACATCGGCAGATTCCTCGCATGTTTGCCCGGACAACCGCGGCAGCCGGGACTGTCGCAAGACGGCAAGACCCCCGGTGACGGGTGGACGGTGGGCTATCATCGGTCTTGAATGCCCGCTTCACGCCAAGCGTGCAGTGCGGGACTGGAATGCGCGGTGGCCCCGGTTCGTGGTGGGCCGCTTTGCACTGCCGGGTTAGCCCAAACCGCCGGCGCGTTCAAGGGCCGCGATGCACTCTTGAACGGGCGGGGCGACCCGGTTAGCTAGGCAGAGCCCAAGCCCCCGGAGGACAGGATGGACGCAGATACCGACGACAAGCAGACGCCCTCGAGCTACCGCGTGACGGCTGACGAACTCAGGCAGTTCATCGAGCGGTTCGAGCGGCTCGAAGCCGAGAAAAAGGACATCGCCGACCAGCAGAAAGAGGTGATGGCCGAGGCCAAAGGGCGCGGCTACGACACCAAGGTGATGCGCAAGGTGATCGCGCTGCGCAAGCGTGATCGCGACGATATCGCCGAGGAAGAGGCGGTGCTGGAAATGTATAAGGAAGCGCTGGGCATGTGAGCCCGGCGCCGCCGGACGGTGCGTCAGGCGGTGAGCAGGGTCACGCCGGGGATGCGCGCGACCTCGATCATGTCGTCGTCATAGGCGGTGGTGAGCTGGTCGATCAGCTCCGGCGTCCAGCCCGGCAGGTCAAGCTCTTCCTCGACCTCGTCTTCCAGCGCGTATTTGTCGAGAAAGGCCGAGAGCACCCGGCGGCGCTGGATTTCGGTGGCCGGCGGGTGGGTGCCCAGATAGCGCCGCAGCCGCTTGATGCCTTCACGCGCCATGATCTGGCTGAGAATGTCGAACCCGCCCTTGAACTGCACATGCGGCTCGATCCCGGCGACTTCATGCATCACCTCGGGCCAGATCAGCGGGGTATCCTCGTTGCACCAGACGGTGATCGGAGTATCGGGATTGGCCTCGCGGATATCGCGGATCACATCCGACCAGACCAGCGCATCGGGGTCGATCGCGGCGACGAAGTCGCCGGCATCGTCGCGCTTCTGGGCGTCGAACAGGGCGGGCACGAAGGTGGCCGGGTTGCGCATCGCCAGGAAGAACTCGACCGGATGATCGGGAAACAACTGGCGCAGCGCGCGGGTGTTGCGGCCCGCGTTGCGATAGAGCATGCCATGGCGCACGGCGTTGAAATGGTTCGACAGGAAGCTCTCATGCGACAGCACCAGCCGCTCGGCATCGTCGGTTTCGAGGATGTCTTCCAGCAGCACGTCCTGCGCGTCCTTGGTCGGCGTGGCGCCGTCGAGCTTGTCGAGGACGGTGCGGATCATGTTGCGGTAGCGGCTCGGGCCGGGCACCACCACGCCTTCATTGGTCAGGATGTTGATGTTCTTGAGCAGGGACTTGATGAGCAGGTCTTCATCGGTGCAATGGGCGCCGAGATGGATGGAGATTTTCATCTGCTGCATGATGCCGGGTCAGGGTCCGTGCCGGTTACGAGGTCGCGGCCCAATATACCGGCTTTTCTGGACAGTTAAACCGAATTCGGGGTATGGGCTGGGTATGGTCGACCAAAAGAGTCAAGTTTCACCTCCGCGCTTTGCGCTGCGCCGCCCCAGCCTGTGGTCGCTGGGGGCGCTGCTGATCGGCGCGGCAGTGGTGGCGCCCATCGTCGCGGTGCTGTGGATGGCGCTCAACCCCGACGAAAACGTCTGGCCGCACCTGATCGCAACGGTTCTGCCGCGCTACCTCGCCAATACCGGGGTGATCGCCGGATCGGTGGCGCTGCTCGCGGCGATGGTCGGCACCGGGGCGGCCTGGCTGGTGGCGATGTATCGCTTCCCGGGCGCGCGCTGGCTGGAATGGGCGCTGCTGTTTCCACTGGCGATCCCGGCCTATGTCGGGGCCTATGCGCTGGTCGACTTCCTCGAATTTTCCGGCCCGGTGCAGAGCGGCCTGCGGGGTTTTTTCGGCTGGGAGAGTGCCCGAGACTACTGGTTTCCCGAGATTCGCGCGCGCTGGGCGGCGGTGATCGTGCTCGCCGCGGCGCTCAATCCCTATGTCTACCTGCTCGCCCGCACCGCCTTTCGCGAGCAGTCGGGCGGTATCTACGAGGTGGCCCGGGCGCTGGGCGCAGGGCCGTTCGCCCGGTTCTGGCGGGTCGGCCTGCCGCTTGCCCGCCCGGCGATCGCGGCGGGTTCTGCGATCGTGATGATGGAGACGCTGAGCGATTTCGGCGTGGTCGACTACTTCGCCGTGCAGACGCTCACCACCGGCATTTTCACCACCTGGCTCGAGATGGGCAATGCCGGCGGCGCGGCGCAGATCGCGATGGTAATCCTCGTGCTGGTGCTGCTGCTGACCGGGATCGAAAAGGCGAGCCGCTCGAGAAGCCGCTTCTACCAGGGTGTGCGTCACCAGCGCCCGGTCGAGACCATCCAGCTCACCGGCTGGCAGGGTTGGGCGGCGACCGCGCTCTGCGTGCTGCCTTTCCTCGTCGGCTTCGTGCTGCCGGTGGCGGTGATCGGCGGCCATGCCTTCGCCAATGCCGAGGGCTGGTCGGCGCCGGGGCTGGGTGAAGCGCTGCGCAACACGCTGACGGTTGGCGGCGCGGCGGCGGTGGTGACGGTGCTGGCGGCCCTGTTCCTCGTCTACGGGGTGAAGCTCACCAGTTCGCGGTTGCCGCGCCGGATCATGCCGATCTCGACCATCGGCTATGCCGCGCCCGGTGCGGTGCTCGGCGTTGGCATCCTGATCCCGCTCGCCGCGATCGACCATGGCCTCGCCGATACGGTCTACGCCCTCACCGGCTGGGATCCGGGGCTGGTTCTTACCGGCACCGCTTTCGCCGTGGTCTACGCCTATGCCGTGCGCTTTTTCGCGATTGCCCAAGGAGCCACCGAAAGCGCGATGGACCGGGTGTCGCCGTCGCTGCCGATGGCTGCGCGCTCGCTCGGGCGCAGCGCCGGTGGCGCGCTCAGAGCGGTCTATGTGCCGCTCATCCGGGGCTCGGTCGGCACCGCCCTGCTGCTGGTGTTCGTCGACAGCGTGAAGGAATTGCCGGCCACCCTGCTGCTGCGCCCGTTCAACTACAACACGCTGGCCACGCGGGTGTATGAGAAAGCCTCGCTCGAACAGATCGGCCAGGCCGCCCCTGCGGCGATGCTGGTGATCGCGGTCGGTCTGGCGGCCGTGGCGCTGGCTGCCCGCGCCAGCCGGTAACGCTTGAACGGCGCGGCGGGAATGCTTAAACGATCATCCAGGCGCCCCTATAGCTCAGCTGGTAGAGCATCTGATTTGTAATCAGAGGGTCGGGAGTTCGAGTCTCTCTGGGGGCACCAATGAAATCAATCTGTTAGTTGAAATAGGCACTGCTGTTCCGTGCGAGTGTCTCGCTCCCGCGCGCGCGGACCGCACATTTTATTTGGCGCGCCGCGTAATCGCGCGAACGCCTGCCGCCAATCCCCGGACCATTCGACTCAGAACACCTCCGGTGATCGCCGCTGATTCACTGAGCGTGGTGCACAGGTGGCGCTGGCTGATGGAACACTGGCGGTCACGCAAGCGATGACGTCGGGCGTCCACATACCCTGCCTGAATGCGACCACCTGGGTTTCGGCACCCGGTGCTGCCTGTAAGGAACTGCCGGAGAAAGCCCGATTGCACCCGCGGGCCGGCCTGCATAAGGTCGCCGCACCAGAAATCAGGGAGGCGCCGGCATGGCTTTGCGCAGCGACGCCGCGATGGTGTTGTTCTACGACATCGCGGGAGACAATGCCGATCACGACTATTGGCACAGCTATGAGCATTTTCACGAACGGCTGTCGGTTCCCGGGTTTCTCAGGGCGACGCGTTGGGTCGCGGTGGAGGCGCAGCCGAAATACATGGTCACCTACGAGGTGAGCAGCCCCGAGGTGGGCACCTCGCAGCCCTATCTGGACAGGCTGAACAACCCCTCCGCCTGGACAAGCGAGATCATGCCGCGCTTCCGGGGCATGACGCGCGGCTTCACTGAAGTGGTGGCAAGCGCCGGTTTCGGCCTCGGCAACGTGTCTCTCGTGATGCGGTTCCGCCCCGAGGCGGGGCAGGAAGACGCGGTTGCCGGTTGGCTGGCTGAGCAGGTGCTGCCGGACCTGGGAACCAAACGCGGCATGGCGGGGGCGCATCTGTTGCGGCCGACCCCGCCGCAGCCGATGACCCGCGAGCAATCGCTGCGCGGCGCCGACACGCCCCTGCCGTGGCTGCTGATTGCATCGGCCTACGAGATGACCGAGCTTGAACGGTTGTCGGCGGCGGTGCTGGACGACAGCACCCTGCGCGCGCAGAACATCGCGGACGGGGTGGTCAGGGGCAGATACCGGCTGCACCATACCGCCACCGCCGAGGAAGTGGCGCGAACCACCCCGCCGCAGGTTCCGCCGCGGGACTGACACCGCCGCATGGCGCAATCCAGGACATGACGACAGCCGCCTGTCTCAGGCCGCATCGCCGCGGGCAGCGGTTCGATTTGCGCCGATTGCGGCCCTGATTGTTGACATACAGTATGTTACATGGTTGAACGGCCCCATGTCCTCGGCCACCACACATAAGACTCACCGGAACAGCTTTGACCTCGTAGTCATTGGTGCCGGCGCCGCGGGTATGGCGGCGTCAGCCACCGGCGCATCGCACGGACTTGGCGTGCTTTTGCTGGAAGCCTCGCCGAATGTCGGGGGCACCACTGCGCTCTCGGCGGGCAGCCTGTGGGTGCCGAATACAGATCTGGCGCAGGACGACGACCCGCAGGCCGCTGCGCGGTATCTTGATGCCGTGGTCGGCAACTGGTCGCGCGCGGAGCTGCGCTCGGCGTTTCTTGCGCATGGCCCTGAAATGGTTGCCGAATTGCAGAAGGTCGGCGCGCTGGATCTTGCGCCATACCCGTATCACCCCGATTACCTGAGCGAAATGCCCGGCGCGGTTACAAGTGGCCGGGCGCTGGGGGCGACAACATTCGATGGCCGCAAGCTGGGCCGGCATTTCGCGCTTCTTCGTCCGCCCTTGCCGGAGTTCACGATCTTCGGCGGCATGATGGTCGACCGGACCGACATCAACCACCTGCTGAACGCGACCCGCAAGCCGAAAAGCTTCCTGCACGCCGCCGGGCTGATCCTGCGCCATGCGTGGGACAGGCTGTCGGCGCCGCGCGGGCGGCGGCTGGTGATGGGCAACGCCCTGACCGGGCGGTTGCTGGCCTATCTGGTCGGGCAGGGGGTGACGATCCGCACCGGGGCGACGGTGAGCGAAATCGTTGTCGAAGACGGGCGCGCGGCGGGCGTCGTCGTCGATGGCGAGAGGATCGCGGCGCGCCGGGGGGTGATCGTCAGCACCGGCGGGTTCTCCCACAATGCCCGGCTGCGCAACGCGCTGTATCCGCAGCCTGTTGCCGACCATTCCGCCGTGCCGGTGACCAATGCGGGCGGCGGGGTAGAGCTGTTGCTTGCCGCCGGCGGTCATCTCGATACCGATCACGCCAATGCGGCCTTCTGGGCCCCGGCCTCGGTGCGGCAGCGCAGCGACGGCTCGCGCGCGGTCTTCCCGCATTTCGTTCTCGACCGGGCGAAGCCGGGGGTGATCGCGGTGGATGGTGAGGGCAAGCGGTTCGTCGACGAATCCACCTCGTATCAGCGGTTTGTCGAAGGGATGTACCGGGCCGGGGCGATCCCCTGCCACCTGGTCTGCAACGGCGATTTCATCCGGCGTTACGGGTTGGGTGTGATCCGCCCGATGACCCGCAATCTCAAGCCCTGGGTCGCGGAAGGATATCTCCAGACCGGACGCAGCGTCGAGGATCTGGCCAGGGTAATCGGAGCCGACCCGGTGGCGCTGGCCGACAGTTTCGCGCGCAATGACCGCTATGCGGCGCAGGGCGAAGACCCCGATTTCGGCCGTGGCGCCACGCGCTATGCCCGCAACCTGGGCGATCCCGCGCACAAGCCAAACCCCTGCCTCGGCCCGATGGGCGAGGGGCCGTATTACGCACTCGCGATCCACCCCGCTGATATCGGCACCAGCATCGGCATCGAGACCGACACCGAGGCGCGCGTGCTCGGGGCGGAGGGCAAGCCGATCAACGGGCTCTACGCGGCGGGCAACGACATGGCCTCGGTCATGGGCGGAACCTATCCCGGCCCCGGCATCACGATCGGCCCGGCCATGACATTCGGATACGTCGCGGCACGTCATGCCGCTTTGAAGAAGGAAGATGAGGAATGAGCCTGCCTGGAAACGCCTTTCTGGCGATGTGGCACGATATCGAGCCGGAAGCCTGGACCAAATACATGGAATGGCACACCCGCGAACATATGCCCGAGCGGCTGTCGATCCCGGGGTTTCTGCTTGGCAAACGTCTGATCAACCACAGCGTCGACCGTTACCGCTATGGCACGATCTATACCGGGCGCGATCTGGAGGTGTTCCGCTCGGAGGCCTATCTCGAGCGGCTGAACAACCCGACCGAGTGGTCGGGCAAGGTGCAGCCGTATTTCCGAAACTTCCTGCGCGTCGCCTGCGAACGCATTGCCTCCGCCGGCAACGGTGACGGCGGCGCGATGGCGACGATCCGGCTCGATCTGAAGGGCGAAGAAGAGGCGCTCCTGGCGGGCGCCGGCGCGCTGTGCGAGGCCGTGCTGGAGGTCACCGGCGCCGCTGCCGTGCATCTGGGGCTGGCGCGCAACGAGGTGTCCGACATCAAGACCCGCGAAACCGAAATGCGCCCCGGCATGGCCGAGGAGGGCTTCGACGTGGTCGTGCTGGTCGAAGGCAGCGGCTTGCCCGAGCTTGTCGCGTCGCTGCCCGACTTCAACCGCGTGATTGCCGAAAGCGGCTTGGGCCTCGAGCGCCCGCGCTCGATCGTCTACAACCTCGCCTACCAGCTTTCGGCGGACGACATGGCGGGTGCCGCGACGTGAGGGCCGTCGCCAAACTGGCCGCCGCGCCGGGCGAGATGGCCGTCATCGACCGCCCCGCGCCGGAACGGGCGGCAGACGAGGTTCTGATCCGCATCGCGGCGGCTGGCATCTGCGGCACCGACGTTGCGATCTGGCGCTGGCACGAAGCCGTGGTGGGCCAGTATGCGCCGACCTTCCCGGTCGTGGTCGGCCATGAATTTGCCGGCCATGTGGTCGAGGCGCCCGACGGCAGCGGGTTCGTTCCCGGAATGCTGGTGGCGATCAATCCGCAGATCGGCTGCGGGCGCTGCAAATATTGCGGGCAGGGCCGTCCCACGCTGTGCGACAGCCGCAAACTGATGGGCGGCCATATCGACGGCGGCTGGACCGAACTGGTGAGCGTGCCCGTGCAGCAGGTCTTTCCGTTGCCCGAGGGGGTCGACCCGGCCGTCGCGCCGTTGCTCGAACCGATGGCGGTGGCCGTCCATGCCGTGCTGGAGCGGGTGAAGGTCCGTTCGGGCGACGTGGCGCTGGTGATCGGAGCCGGGCCGATTGGCCTGCTATGCGGCATCCTGGCACTTCAGGCGGGCGCGGCGAAAGTGGTCATCACCGGCGTCGGCGTCGATGCTGACCGTCTGACCCTCGCGCGCGAGCTTGGGATGGTGCCGGTCGATGTCGAAACGGCGGACCCGGCATCGGAACTCGGGCGCTTCGGCGCGGATGTCGTCTACGAAACCAGCGGCAACGCCGCCGTGACCGAGCAGGCGCTGGCGCTTGCGGGGAAGGCGGGCCGGATCGCGCTGATCGGGCTGTGCCACGGCCCCTCGACCTTCGTGACCACGCCCGCCGTGCTGAAGGAGATCGAGGTGATCGGTTCGCGCGGCTACAACGATCCGACCTGGCGGCTGGTCATGCAGGTTTTGCCCTCGGTGGCCGCGCAGATCGTGCGGCTGGTGACGCATCGCTACAGGCTGGAACAATTCGAGGAGGCGTTACAGGCCGTGGCGAATCGCGAGGGGATCAAGGTGCTCCTCGAACCCTGATCGGGTGGCAAAGGGCGCGCCAGGTGCGCGCCCGTTCTTGTTCTACTTGTCGAGTTCTTCCATCGCGCGGCGCGATTCAGCGAGACAGGTCTTGGCCCAGGCAAGATGGCCCATTTCCGCGATCCGGCGGTGGCTTGGAATCTCGACGCTCACGATCAGGCCGTCGGGCAGCGCGCCGATGATCCCGGCAAGGTCGGCGCCGCCTTCGCCCGGCAGCAGGCGTTCTTCGCGCGCGGTGAACAACATCTCTTCCGTCGATTTCGCAGGTTCCGGCGGGCAGTCGCAGATCTGGAAATAGCTCATGAGCTCGGCGGGGATGGCGCGCACATCGTCGAGCGAGGTGTTGGAGCGAGCGACGTGGATCGTGTCGATCAGCACTTCGCCGTTGGCGCGATCCGCCGCCGCGACGACGCGGTGGGCGGCGGCGGCATTGTTCAGCGGCGCCCAAGGGGTAAACTCGAGGTTGATCGACAGGCCGAAGGGCAGGGCGGCATCGCAGAGCGCGGCGAAGGTGTCGGTCATGCGGGCCTCGTCCGGGTCCAGCCCGGCGGCGATGACGGTTTTCGCCTTCAGCCGGCCCGCCGCTTCCAGCATCGGCAGCCAGGTTTCGACCTTCGTGTGCTCGTCGATGCGCGCGATCTCCACGTCGAAGACCGAAAGCCCGGTGTCGGCGAGCCGGCGTTCGGTTTCACGCATGAGCGCGGCGTCATGCATGAGCGGGAAGGCCTGACCGCCGGGCAGCGCCGGCATCATCCGCACGCCGACCGAATCGTATCCGGCCTGCGCTGCGATGGTGAGGGTCTCGGGCGGCGAGAGCTCAAGGGTCAAGTAAGACAGACAATAGACGCGGGGCACGGCTGGGAAACTCCTGTGTGATTGGCAGCGCATTGGCGCATGTTGGAATGACATTGACATACAGTACCTCAGATGCCAAGTATCTCGCCAACACGGGCGGCGGGGCGCGAGAGCGTTGTCGCAGCCGTTCAAATCGTCTCGGTCGGACTGCGAAGGTCTCGTGCTTCGTCAGACAGGTCGTGCGGGTGCGGGGCCGCTCTGGAGGGCGGGCCGCGGCGCTTGCCTGGCCGCGTCTGGGTGACGCGTTTGCTCGCCGATCCGGCCCCTTCGGAAGGATACGTCGTGAAAGCGATCGTCTATATGGGTAAGGCGCAAATGGAATTGCGCGAGGTGCCTGATCCGGTTCCGGCCGAGGGCCGGGTTTTGCTGAAAGTCGAAGCCTGCGGGATCTGCGGCTCCGACATGCATGGTTACCACGGCCACGACCCGCGCCGGGTGCCGCCGATGATCATGGGCCATGAGGCCGCCGGGGTGGTGCAGGGCGGTCGTCTCGACGGCCAGCGCGTTGCGCTCAACCCGTTTCTGAGCTGCGGCACCTGCACCGCCTGTGTATCCGGCGCGCCGCAATTGTGCGACTCGCAGCGCAACATCGGCCTGCCGCCGAACGACGGCGCTTTCGCGCAATACGTGTCGGTGCCGGAACAGAACCTCGAGCCGATTCCCGACGACATGCCGTTCGACGTGGCCGCGCTGGCCGAGCCACTCGCGGTGGCGGTGCACGCCGTGGTCATCGGGCGCAACGCACTGCCGCAATCACTGGCGACGGGCAAGGTTGCGGTGATCGGGGCCGGGGCGATCGGCCTCGCGACCGCTCTGGTGCTGATCACCGAGGGCGCCCGCGAGGTGCTGGTGATCGAGACCAACCCGGCACGGCGCGCGACCGCCGAGGCGGCGTCTGACAAGATCGTCGCCATCGCACCCGAGGCTGAACCCGCGGCGGGCAGCTACGACATGATTTTCGACGCCGTGGGCGCCGGCGCGACCCGCGAGATGGCGTTCCGCATGGCGCGGCGCGGCGGGGTGATCGTGCACAGCGGCTTGCTGCCCGGTAGCGAGGGCGTTGACGTCCGCGCGCTCACCTTGCGCGAACTCTCGTTCCTCGGCGCCTATTGCTACTCGGTGCAGGATTTCCGCCATGCGATCGACTTGCTGGCGAGCGGGGCGCTCGGACCCCTCAACTGGGTCCAGACCCGCGCATTGGAAGACGGCAGCCAGGCTTTCGCCGATATCGACGCGGGCCGCGTCGCTGCCGCCAAAATCATCCTGACGGCCTGAAGGAGCTACACATGATCTACCGCACAGCCAAAGGCATCACCATGCCCGCCCTTGGACTTGGAACATTCGAACTGACCGGCGACAAAGGCATCGCCTCGATCCGGTCGGCCATCGAATACGGCTACCGCCATATCGACACCGCCATCCGTTACGGCAACGAGGCCGAGGTGGGGCAGGCGATCCGGGAATCCGGCGTGCCGCGCGACGAGCTGTTCGTCACCACCAAGATCTGGTTCGACTCGCTCGCGCCCGCGACCGTGCACCAGCGGATAGGTGAGAGCCTCGAGCGGCTGCAGATGGACTACGTCGACCTGCTGCTGATCCACTGGCCGGGCACCGAAGTGCCGATGCGCGACACGCTGGGCGCGTTCGCTGAGGTGCGCGACGCGGGCCAGACCCGCAGCGTCGGCGTGAGCAACTTCACCACCGTCCAGCTCGACGAAGCGATCAACGTGCACGGCGCCGAACTGGTGACCAATCAGGTGGAATACCACCCGTTCCTCGCGCAGCCGAAGCTGCTCAAGGCAACGCACGACGCCGACATGATCCTCACCGCCTACCTGCCGATCGCGCGTGGCGCGGTGTTCAAGGAGCCGGTCATCCAGGACATTGGTGCGCGCCACGGCAAGTCGGCGGCGCAGGTCTCGCTGCGGTGGCTTTTGCAGCAGGACGGCGTGGCCGCGATCCCGCGGTCGTCGAAGATCGAGAACATCCGCTCGAACTTCGACATCTTCGACTTCGAACTCGACGATGCGGAAATGGCGCAGATCGCCGGGCTTGACCGGCAGGAACGCATGGTCGACTTCGACTGGTCGCCGGAGTGGGATACGCTCTGACCCCGGCCGATCCCTTCACCCGAAAGCAGACGAAGCCCCCGGATCGGGGGCTTCGTTCGTTATGGAGCGTATGGGCCGGTCAGTAGGTCGCGCGCCCGCCCGAGGCGTCGAAGGTGAATCCCGTGGTGAAGGAGTTTTCCGGACTCGCGGCGAAGGCGACGATGGCCGCCAGCTCGTCGACCTGAAGGAACCGCCCCATCGGGATCTTGGCCTTGGTGTTGGTGATGTGCCAGTCGGTCATGTCGTTCAGCAGGTCGGTCTCGACCATGACCGGGGCGACCGCGTTCACCAGTATGCCGGTCTCCACCAACTCGCGCGCCAGTGACTTAGTCAGGCCGATCACGCCCGCCTTCGCCGCGCCGTAGGCCGCGAGGTAGGGCACGCCCTCCTTGCCGACGATCGAGGCGACATTGACGATCCGCCCGTAGCCCTGGGTCTTCATCGGTGGGACGGCGGCCTTGCAGCCGAGGAACACGCCGTTCAGGTCGATGTCGATCACCTGTTCCCATTCGTGCAGCTCGTATTCCTCAAGCGCCTTCACCGGCCCGCTGATCCCGGCGTTGTTGATGAAAACATCGACCCGCCCGAAACGGTCGAGGACGTTCTGCATTGCTGTCGCGACGGCTTCGGGGGCGCCCATGTCGACGCGCTCGCAGATCGCCGTTTCACCCGGCCCTTCCGCGTCCGACGTGTCGATGTCCCACACGATTACCTGCGCGCCTTCAGAGCTGAGGCGGCGATAGATGCCGTAGCCGATGCCGCGCGCGCCGCCGGTGACGACGGCGATCTGTCCTTCAAACCTGTTCATCTGAGTTCCCGATAGTGAGTGATCGTGTTGCGCAGGCCGTCTTCGAGCGACATGGCTTTCCAGTCCGGGAAGAGGCTTGCCAGTTTCGGTTCCGCGTCGGGGGCCACGATCGGCATCGGCGCGCCGGTGACCGAGATTTTGGCTCCGGGCGCAAGCGCCTCGATGCCGCGCGCGATCTCCTTGGTCTCCGCCGCGACGCCCAGCAGGTTCACCGTGTTGGCGCCTGCCGGCGGAGTTTCGACGGCGGCGAGGAAGATGCGTGCCACGTCGTCGGCGTGGATCATGTCGATCCGGCCGGAAAACGGGATCGTGTAGGGCTCGCCGCGCGCCGCCGCCCGGCAGGCCAGCGTTGGCCCGGCGGAGGCGCCGATCTCGCGCCCCGGTCCATAGACGACGTAGGGGCGAAACCCGGTCGAGGTGATGCGCGCGTCGTCAAGGAAGGCGCGGGCGCTGTATTCGCCCCCGAGTTTGAACGCGCCGTAGAGCGTGGTCGGGTGCGGTTCGGGGCCGCCGTCGGGGCCAAAGACGCCCATGCTCGACATGTAGGCGACGTTGCCGATTCCATGCGCGCGGGCGGCAAGGAACACGTTCAGCGTGCCGATCAGGTTCACGTTCGCGCCCAGCACCGGGTTTTCGCGGCAGGCGGGTGTGAGCAACCCGGCGAGGTGGACGATGGCATCGCAGCCGCCGGCGGCGCGCGTCACCTGTTCGGTCGAGGCGATGTCGCCGGTGATCCAGTCGAGTGCTCCGGTCAGATCCCGGCCAGAGATTTCGGCAACCTTGGCGCGGTTCTCATGCACGTCGAAAATCACCGGCCTGTGCCCGGCCCGCAGCAACTCCCGCACGATCCATGCGCCGATGAATCCGCCGCCGCCCGTGACGAGTATTTTCATGCTTTCCTCCGGAATTTGCATTTGGCGTACTATCTGGGATACTGTATGTCAAATATCCGATGTTCTGGACCTTTCTGACATTTCAAATACAATCATCCGGAAGGTCGGGAATCCGGCGCACAACGCAAATTCAAGTGCAGGAAAAGCATGAAAAAAAGCCCGATCAACCGACCGAAGTCACTCGCTGTGACCGTTGCGGAAAACCTCAAGGAAGCAATCCTGCGGCGCGAAATCGCGTTGGGTGAGTCCCTGTCGGAAGAAAAGATCGCCCTGGCGATGGAGGTCAGCCGCACGCCGGTGCGCGAGGCGCTGACGATCCTTCAGATGCAGGGATTGATCAACATCCTCCCGCGCCGTGGCAGCATCGTGTTCAAGCCTGATGCCGAGGAACTGCACCAGCTCGTCGACTACCGTTTGAACATGGAAGTTCTGGTGAGCCGCCTTGCCCTGGAGCGCGCGCCAAAAGCCACCCTCGCTGGGCTGAAGAAGGCACTTGCGATAATGGAAAAGGCGCGCGACGGGGACGATACGCTGCTCTACGCGCAGGTCGATACGAACTTCCACAACACGTTCTTCGAGAACGCGGGCAATCCGTTCTTCGTGGAAGCCTACGACATTGCCTCGGGCCGTATCTCCGCCCTGCGGGTGCATCTGTCGACCCAGCTGGACCTGCACCGTCACACGACCTTTGCCGAGCATGTTGCGATAGCCGAGGCGGTCGAGGCGCGCGACGCCGCGAAGCTCGAGGCGCTCTTGCGCGAGCACATCGGCGCGATGGAGCCGAACTATTCCAACGCGCTGAAGATGCTCGACGCGGATGCCTGACCGCGCGTTCTCCCGCGCATGATCAACCTGGCGACAAGGGGTGTTTTGCCATGACCAAACCGATCTATGTCCTGAATGGCCCGAACCTGAACCGCCTGGGGCTGCGGGAGCCCGAGATATACGGGCACACGACCCTGGCCGGGGTTGAAGCGTTTTGCCGCGAGGCCGCCGGCGACATTGACGTGGTGTTTCGCCAGTCCAATTCGGAAGAACGGCTGATCGAGTGGATTCACGAGGCGATCGACGCCTCTTGCGGGATGCTGATCAACCCCGCGGCTTTCACCTTCTATTCCGTGGCGATCATGGATGCGCTCAAGATGTATCCGCACCCGCTGATCGAGTTTCACATCTCGAACGTGCACCAGCGTGAGGAGGTCTATCACAGGTCTCTGATGTCGAGTGTCGTGACCGTGGTGATGGCGGGGGCAGGGGCAAAAGGCTACGGCCATGCCATTCGTATCCTGCGAGACCTGATTGCGGATGCCGGCGCCTGACAGCGGCCGCGCGATCCCATGCCGGAGCAAAGGAACGATACGATGCCGGAAACAAGCATTTCGCTCGATGACGCGCTCGCGCTGGCCGAACGCTGTCGTGAAGCGGCGCGCGAGGCGGACATGAGGATCATCGCGGCGGTGGTCGACGCGGGCGGGCACCTCGTGGCGCTCACCCGAATGGATGGCGCCATTGCCGGCGGGAGCGAGGCCGCCCAGGCAAAAGCCCGATGCGCCGTGCTCTACAAGCGCCCCACCTCCGCCTTTGCCGCCAGCTACCGCAGCGGAAAGCCGGTCCAGGCGCTTCCCGGTGTCATCCCGCTGGGCGGGGGCATTCCGCTGATGCGCGATGGCGTGTTGATCGGTGCGCTCGGGGTGAGCGGGTCGGTCGAGGAAACCGAAACCGCCCTTGCCGAGCGGGTAGTCGCGGCGTTCATCGGCAGTTAGGCCCGGACCTTTCGCCCCGACCGCTTCGATCGCGGTCAGGGCGCAGGGCAACCACCTTCTGGAATCATCTGACGGGGCCATGAGCCCCGGATCATACGGCAGATTTCCCGCGTTCAATTGAGCACGGGCGATGATTTCCGGTGTCTGATCTACAATATAAAACGCATGTATCAGAGCGCATTGGCTTGAATTTATTGACATACCGTATGTCATTATTGACATACGGTATGCTACATGCTTGAACAATACCCGTGTGTGCGGCTTGACGGTGTGCCGGTCCGGAAGCGGTGCTTGCGGATGTTGTCGGCACCGGCCCATAGGGGCGGCTTTTGTCTTGCCGGTTTCGCGCAAAGAGAATTCGAAAGGGGGGCTGCGTTTCGGCTCTTTTTCGGGACCCAAAGAACGCAACAGGGAGGAAAACCATGCGTTTGTTCACCACCTTCACCGTCGCAGCCATCATGGCGACCGGCGCTGCCTCGGCCCAGGACAAGGTCGAACTGATCTACTCCGACACCATTTCTGAAATCGACACGCGCTCGCAACTTCTGCGCGAGGAATTCGTGGCCTGCCTTGGCGACGAGTTCGATTTCCAGGCCCACCACGGCGCGACCCTGTTTGCCCAGGGCACCGAGCTGACCGCGATGCAGCGCGGCAACCTCGATATGGGCAACCTGTCGATCTACGACTTCTACAACCAGGTGCCGTCGACCTCGCTGCTCGGCGTGCCGTTCCTGTTCCGCGACTACGACCACATGCGCGCGACCTTCAACAGCGGCGTGCTCGACAACCTGTGGGCCGAAGTCGAAGAGAAGGCCAAGGTAAAAGTCCTGTCCAGCCCCTATATCGGGGCGCGCCACATCTCCTATGTCGGCGACCGTGAATACATGACGCCGGACGATCTCAAGGGGGTCAAAATGCGCTTCCCCGGCGGCGAGGGCTGGCAGTTCGTCGGCACCGCGATGGGCGCCACCCCGGTGCCGGTTGCCTTCACCGAGGTCTATACCGCGCTGCAGACCGGTGCGGTCGACGGGCAGGACAACGGCTTCCCGCTCACCCATTCGATGAAGTTCGACGAGATCATCAACCACGTCGGCCTGACCTCGCACCTGATCCAGACCAACCAGTTCACCATCTCGCTCGACAAGTGGAACGCGCTGACCGAAGCCCAGCAGGCGAAAATGCAGGACTGCGCCGGGAATTTCGAAGCCGCGGTCGACAATGCCATCATCGAGGAAGAGAACGATCTGAAAGAGCAGTTCATCGCCAACGGGATCGACGTCTACATGCCGGACAACCAGGCG
>SWCA01005032.1_pt1 | contig 23766 bp, 18 predicted proteins | sample 4692961 | NCBI WGS metagenome assembly SWCA01 (sample SAMN10267275, study PRJNA491770) | bioreactor metagenome | isolation source: DHS bioreactor inoculated with | place: Japan: off Shimokita Peninsula
AAATTGATATGAAAAGTTTGCCAAAAAGGTTCTAGGTGTTTGTGGATTAATGGTTGTCCAACCTTTATAGTATTCTTTGTTGAACGCATTGTTTAGTTTCAAACCAATTCTGTATTTGTTGGCTTGATAAAACACTGATGCGTTGGCAATGGTGTAACTTGGCAATATAAAATCGCCAGTAGATTCGTAATTAATGGCATAACGCTCACTTGCTCCATTAAAACCAAAACCAAGTCCAAACCCATCCAAAGCCCCTTCTTGAAACTCATAGTTAGCCCAGAAATTATACAAGGTTTCAGGTCCTGCTTCAAGAGGTCTTTTATTTAGGATTTCGGTATTGTCGGACTTAGTGGTTTCACTATCATTATTACTGAAGCCAGCTCTAATGTTCAAACCATTTACAGGGTTGGCATTCAGTTCAATTTCAAATCCTTTGCTAACGACCTCTCCACCTTGTATTTTGTTAAAAGGCGAAGATGGATCTGTAATTACCCTATCTTTAACTTTAATATCGTAGTAACTCATTGTAACATTCAATCGGTTGCTAAACAGGTTAGTTTTCACGCCAAACTCTAATTGGTTGGCTTGTTCTGGATCGAATGTTTTTAAGGTTTGTGGACCATCATCTGGATTTCCAACCAATTGAGGCGCTACATTTGTAAAGCCGTTTTGATAATTGGCAAAAACTGCAAGTTGGTCTTTAATAGGTTGGTATACGATTCCAAATTTTGGAGAAAGTGTGGTTTGGTTATAATCATCATCAGGATTTGTTAGGTCGCCTTCATTATCAAAATGATCCAAGCGAAGACCAATCATAGCCGATAGGTTTTCGGTAATATCTACCACATCCGAAACATATAAGCTATAGATATGATTTTTAGATTTTACATTGCTCACGCCTTGGGATGCTAAAGCTGCATCAACTCCTGCAGTAGATAACGGATAAGAATCTGTTTCAACTACTGGTGTGAACGGGTTGTCGCCATTGGTTCCACCATCTGGAGTGACATTTCCATAAAAGGCATATCCTGTGCTATTGTTTGTTTGGGTTTCATTAAAATAATCCAAACCAATAACCACTCTGTTTCTTAAAGATGCTATTTTAAAATCACCTATAAAATTTTGTTGGATGTCTGTGGTTTGTGTGTTTGCATTTTGCTTGTTAACAAACCTTGTAAAGGTGTTTCCTTCCAATATTCCATAATCAAATAAATAGGAATAATATCCTTTGGTTGATGTGTTACTGGTAGATAATAAGATTTGTGATTGCCAAGTATCTGATAATTTATAGTCCATTTCCACACGATAGTTTTGTGTTGGGTTTTCTAAGGTTAAATCGTTACTGGTAAAAGACAACTTGTTGTTGTAGCCTAATTCGTCCAGGTTTGATGCTGCCGAAGGCGCACTTCTGTTTAAGAACAAAAAGGTAGGATTGGTTTGTTCGGCCTGTGTGATTTCACCATAAAAAGAAAAGGACAGTCTATTGGTTACTTTATACGATAGAGAAGGTGCTATAAAAAACGATTTTCTAAATCCTGCGTCCTGGAAACTTTGTTCTGTTGTGTAAGCTGTGTTTAAACGGAAATAAATATTCTCTTTTTTACTTAAGGCAGTATTGAAATCACCTACAATTTGATTTAATCCGTAAGAACCCGAAGTAAATGATAATTCTCCACCTGTGCCCACATAAGGTTTTTTGGTTACCACATTAATAAGTCCACCATAAGAACTAACAGCATTACCAAACAATGTGGCAGATGGTCCTTTAAGAACTTCAATACGTTCAATATTTGCAGGATTTATGGTTCCGTTGGTTAAGCCAGGTAAGCCATTTACCAATTGGGGTTGCACAGAAAATCCACGAAGCGAGTAGTAACCAGCTCCATCTCCACCACGTCCAGTTGAGGTCCATAATTGCTCGACTCCAGTGGCGTTTTTCAAGGCATCATCGAAATTTGTAACGGTTTGTGATTTTAAAATTTCATTGGTTATCGTACTATAAACCTGTGTGTTTTCTATGTCTTTTAAAGGAAGCTTAGATACATAAGCTGTTTTCTTTCTGGAAAACATATTTCTACGTTCTCCATTGATTACTACTTCAGTTAAAATTTCATTTCCTTCATACAGGGTTATGTTTCCCAAGTCCAGATTTTGATTGTTGGAAATGGATAGGGCAATATCTTTAGTCTTAAAACCCAAATAGGAGAGGGTTAACACATAATCGCCACTTTCAAGATTGGAAATATCAAAGCTACCTTTTTCGTTTGTTTGAGCTCCTTTAGAGGTATTTTTTAAGGACACGTTGGCACCTATTATTGGCATTTGGTTACTGTCTGTAACGGTTCCAGTAATAGTAGCTTGTTGTGCAAAAGAAAAGTGTGTAAATAGTATAAATGCTAGGATTTGTAATGGGTATTTCATTTGTTTTTATTTAGACTTAATATAAATAGTTAATTTTCGGCAAAACTATTTATGATTTTCGATATACCCAAATTATTTATAATAAATCTAAATAAAGATTTTTAACTGCTTGATTTTGTGCTAATGCTTTATGAGTTTAAATAATTATATGTACAGTAAAAAGATGTAATTGACTATACTAGTTTCTTAATGTGACCTGAGAAGAAGGTTTAAAACGTTAGTAAAAATATCTTTTTTTATTGAAGAATAAATGTAACATCATATACAAAAGTAAGGGCATTTAAACCATGTTATATAGACTGGGTTCTGTTTCCATAAAACTATCTTATAGAAACACATACATTAACTTTTATTTTTTCACAAAATCAGGCCATCTATTTAAATATTCAATAAACTTTTTGCCTAATCCTTCCTTTGTAAGGTGTTCTTTTGAAACAGGAATAGCTATTGGATTAAAATTAGGATTTTCTATAACCAATTTTGGAAAGTTATGATGTAGTATAGCCGATTTCCCTATAGTTACAAAATCCACTCCAGAATCTAATATTTTTTGCACATCGGCAGCATTACTAATTTTTCCAGCAACAGTCCATTTTACATGTTTAAAATTTAAGGATTTAAAATGTTCTAATAAACTGATGTTTTGATATTTTTCTTCATAGGGCATTTTAAAACAATCCCATAAGGATATATCAAGAAAATCAATAGCTCCATCATTGATTAATTTCTGACAAACCCATTTTATTTCATCAATGTCCATTCCAAATCTTTCTGGAGACAATCTAACACCAAGTAAAAAATTTTCACCACATGTTTCTCTAATGGCATTAACTATTTCAAATAGAAGTCGAGACCTATTTACTAATGATCCACCATATTCATCCGTTCTTTTATTTATTTCTGAACTTAAAAATTGGGTTAAAACATATCCATGAGCACCATGAACTTCCACACCATCATAACCACATTTTTTAGCCCGAATAGCTGCTGAAATAAAATGGTCTCTTAGTTGTTTAACTTCTTCTAAAGTAAGGCCTCTTGAATTTGTTTCTTCATTATCAGAAGGGCAAACAGGTTTTTCATTTATTAATTCAGCTGGAGTTCGCATTCCAGCATGATGTAACTGAATTACAGCTAAACTTCCATGTTCTTTAATTTGAGATGCTAATTTTATGTGTCCTTCGTTTAGATCATCACTAAAAATACCTAATTGACCAGGAAACCCTTTTCCAATTTCTTGCACATGTGATGCGCATGTCATTACCAACCCAAATCCTCCTTCTGCTCTCATTGTTAACCATTTTAATTCATCTTCAGAGAGTTTGCCATTTTCATGGCTTTGTTGGTTGGTTAATGGAGCTAACATAAATCTATTTTTCATGGATTTACCACAAGGAAAATTTAAGGTTGAATTGGCATTTATCATAATAAAATATTTTGAATGTAAATTTAAGTAGAAACTTAAATTAATACCTTTAAAAGCTATAACTTATAAAGAATTAATAATTTTTTTAAACTAATTCTAAAAAAGACCAAAAGGTATGATATTTATCATCTTTTGGCTCAGAAGGATTTCTCATATTTGTCGCTTATTTAATTTTAAAAAAAATTAAAAAGATGACTTTATCAAGATCCCTTCATACATTTCATATTCCAGTTATGGGTTTGGCTTATACCATAGATAGTCCCATTCGTGTGGCTCAATACGGTATTTCTTCTGTAATTTCTATTATAGACGATGAGCTCATGGAGAAAATGAATGCGTTTTACAGTAAAAAATTTAATTTACCCTATAGGGAGATTTCAAAAAAAGCCGAGGATTATCGTGCCAAGCGCATTACCTCTTATTTAAATTTGGTGGACAGCATTGTTAAGGACAAGTTTGCAAAATTTAAGGCAGAACTGTCTGAGAGTAAAGAAACTATAGAAAAATTTTTGGCAACCTTACCTAATACATCGTCTTTTAAAGAAGGTCTTTCTGGGTTTTTAAATGAAGGTACGTTGTTAAAAGACAACATTAAAAATTATCTGGAAACACATTTAAAACCTGGAGACATTGATGTAAATATCATGACCAAAGTAGATAAGGATAATTTTGTGAAAGGCGACCCATTGCCTGTGGAATTTAACGATGCGCATGCGTCACTTCGAGGTTTTGCCGAGAGTGACTTAAACTCCTCTGTTGTGCTCTCTGCTGGTATGAATCCGAGATTGTACAGTTATTTTGAGAATTTTAAAGACTTTTTTCCAAACTCACAAGGACAATTGACAAAGAAAATTATTTTAAAGGTTAGCGATTACCGTTCCGCTACCATACAAGGTAGGTTTTTAGCTAAAAAAGGGCTTTGGGTTTCAGAATACAGAATAGAATCCGGTTTAAATTGTGGTGGTCATGCCTTTGCCACGGAAGGCTTTTTATTGGGTCCTATTTTAGAGGAATTTAAAAATAAAAAAGAAGCTTTGATACAAGACACTCACGAGGTCTTGGTTAAAGCATTGGATCAAAAAGGAATAGATGTTCCACATCAACCTTTGGATTTAAAAATTACGGTTCAAGGAGGTGTGGGAACTGCCAGTGAACACGAATTTCTTCTTGAAAATTATCAAGTGGACTCCGTAGGTTGGGGAACCCCTTTTTTGTTGGTGCCAGAAGCCACTTCCGTAGATAAGCAAACAAGGGATTTGTTGGCCAAAGCGCAAGAGAAAGATCTATACTTAAGTGGTATTTCGCCTTTAGGCGTCCCTTTTAATACTATTAAAGGAACCACCAACGAATTCTTCAAACAAAAACGTATCAATGATAACAAGGCTGGCAGTTCTTGTCCGAAGAAATTTTTGGCTTTAAGCAAGGAATTTGGTCCAGAAGGTATTTGTACAGCATCTAAAAAATATCAGGATGTGAAATTACAGGAACTGGAAAGCAAAAAGTTTGAGGTTTCACAAAATATGTACGAAAACGCTAAAGCAAAAATCACCGAAAAGGCCTGTCTTTGTGTTGGTTTGGCAAATGCGTCTTATTTAGAAAACAATATTCCCATTAAAGGTCAGGAGCAAGGTGTGGTTATTTGTCCAGGACCCAATATGGCGTATTTTGATAAAGAAGTATCCCTTTTTAACATGATGCAACATATTTATGGAAAGGCATCTGTACTTGCAAATGTGAATAGACCCAATATGTTTGTAAAGGAATTGAAAATGTACATGGCGTATTTACAAAATGAAATAACTACAGTTTCAGAAGACATTACAAGCAAACAAATAAAAAAATGGGAAGCCTTTAAAAACAATCTGTTGGAAGGGATTACCTATTATCAGGAGTTGTTTGTTTCAAGCATTTCAAATGAAAACAAGCAAATTCAAGAAGAACTTGGTATTTATAAGCAAGAACTAACAGCCTTGATGATTCCGGAAATGGAACCGGTTTAATTTTACTAAAAAATAATTAAGAATCTGTTTTTCTATTATCAATTACCATCACAGGTTTTCTACTCATAATAGGGAATTGCAGTTTTTGAATAACTTTTTTATCGTGGATTTCAATTTTTGGGGACACACGCAATTTGGCCCTAAAATGATCTTTTATTCGAGACAGCAATTTATCGGAAGGTGTTTTGGTGGCTATTTTGATACAAATTTCGTCTGTGCCAATATTATTGTTTGAAATTTCTATAATGTAACATTCCACTTCGCTAAAATCGTTTAAAATATTATCCATGGCTGGTGGATATAAGGTCGTGCCTTTATATTTTATCATTTGTTTTTTTCTGCCTACAACAGGTCCAAGACGCATGGTGTTCCTACCACAGCCACAAGCTTCTGTATGTGCTTGAACCATATCTCCTGTTTTAAAACGCAACAATGGCATGCCTTCAACACCTAACGTGGTAATGGTTAATTCGCCAACATGGTTTGCTGGAACAGCTTGATCGTTTTCGTCCAAAATTTCTGCAATAATCAATTCTGGGTGATGGTGTCCACCTTGCTGTTTTTCACATTCGTTAAATGCTGTGTTCATTTCGGTGGAGGCATAGGTTGAAAACAACTTTATATTCCATTGAGAGGTTATTTTTTCGGCCAAGGTGTTCAAGGAAAAATCTTGATTGCGCAAAGGTTCTCCAATACAAATGGCACCTTTAACACCTGAAGTTTTTAAGTCGATATCATGTTGTTTGGCATATTCTATCAATTTCAATAAAAAAGATGGAACAGCAATTAAATAGGTAGGTTTAAATTTTAAGATGGAATCCCATTGCAATTCTGGGATGCCTGCTCCAACCCTTATTATACCTGCACCAAGTTTTCTTGCTCCAAGAAAATAGGCCAATCCTGCCATAAAACGCCTGTCTATGGTGGTCATAAGTTGCATGACATCGTTTTCCGTAACACCAGAACAAGCAAAGGAAATGGCTTCGTTATAGGCCAACCGGTTTAAATCGTTATCGGTTAAAGCAAAGGTTACAGGATCTCCCAAGGTGCCAGAAGTTGTGACATAATCAATAATTTTATTTTTTTCCACACATAAAAAATCGTTGTTGTATTGTTGCAACTGATCTTTTGTGGTGGTAGGAATCTTGGCCAAGTCTTCCAATGAATTTATGGTATTGACATCAATATGGTGTTTTTTAAAAATACCTTGATAGTAAGGTGAATTCTTGTTTAAATACTGTAATAGGTCTTTCAGTTTCTCTTCTTGAAAGCGTTTTATGTCTTGGGATGATGCTTGTTCTATTTTGGGAATCATTCGTTTAATTTCCTTTTTATCTTCTTAATATACAAATCTATCTGTTCTTGGTCTGGAACGGTTGTAATTTCTTTGGTTTTTGCTTTTTCAAAAGCATTAAGGGCAGCTCTGTAATATTTTTTTTCATAATTGTATTTACCAACTAAATAATAGGCTTGCCAATATTCTGGATTAAGCTTTTGTAATTCTTCTAACATGATAGGAACTAGCTGCTCATTGTTGCTTATGGCTTTTTCAACTTGTCTGCTAAGAATGCGATAAGCTTCATAGTCCATATAGGCTTGAGTATATTGAAACGGATCTTCTTCTATGGTTAAAGCTAAATTGTTCAATGGTTCTGCCTGTTTGTTTTTTGGTGCTTCGTTAAAAATGGTATTCAAGTTGTAAGCAACAAATTCACCTAATTGGTAAGGGTTTGATGACACCCAAACCAAACGCTCTGCTGGTTTAAACACAATGCCGTGATGTGCCAAAAGCTGATTTAAAGCTTTTTCATTACCATAGCCTATGGATGTATCATCCAACCCTTCTTTGTTTCGCAACATATGGACTGCAATTTCTGGAGTGAGTTTTGGTGTTTCGTTTAACAATTCTTCCATGCGTTGGTAACGATATTGCGAATGACTTTCGGCTTTGTGTTTGATGTTTTTTTCATCATTGGCATAAGCCTCACTTTGAAAGTGATTAGAGCAAATTAACTGATTGGAGTTTTCAAGGTCATATACCCCAAAATTATTTGGAGAGACTTCTATGGTAATGGCACGATTGTCTTTGGCGCTTCCTATAAAAATGGATTCCGATACAAAAACCTGACGTTTTTTAGCAATGGCAATCGCTTCTTCAATATTGGAAGCATATTGCAAAATCTCTCGGGTAAGAATGGAAATAGGTGTTTTTGCTACCCAAGGAATATCCGATTTTCCAGCATTGATGGTAACGGTTAGGCCTTGATTGTTCATACCAGACACCACGCCCATCATGCCAGCCCAAGTAACAGACATGAAAGGATAGCCATTACTGGGTTTTACAAAGGCAATTATTTTGTTTTTTGCAAAAGGGTCTCCTGCATAAAAATCGAAATTTCTTCCAATAATCAGGTTGCCATCTTCGGTTTTGTTTCCCCATGCTGCAAAAGACGAACAACCAACAAGCATCAAATCCTGAAGCGCATGTCCTATGTCGTGTGCACTATGAAAATATAGAATCCGTAAGTAATCGTCTGCAACGTAATCGTAGGTATCTCCTGCGTATTTAGAGACACCCAATATTTCGGATTTGTATTCTTCTGGAACGTGTAAATATATTTTTCGGTTGTACCAAGCCAGCATTTTTCGAAGTAGGTATTGCTTGAATTTAGAAGGTACCAATTCGTCCACCTTACTTAAAAACGCATGTTCTTGTTCTTCAAAAAGCTCTTGGGTTAAACTTCCTGTATTAAGTCCTATTTGGTATGGATCTCCAGACACAAACATTTCCCATTGGCCAAATTTGTTTTTGGTGAGATAGCCTTTTTCAGTGATGAATGAACTGTCGGAAATTTTTTCCCGCTTAGGAATTTGTTGATTGTAGCTGCTAACGTCTGGAACATCTTTCAAGGATTTTGATACACCACAAGACATCAAGCTAAGCAGTAAAAATACAAGTAATATGTTAATTCTTACTTTCATGCCTGTTGAGGTTTTGTAGGTTTGTTGGCTTCTATAATTTTATTTAACAAATATTCCTGGCCTAGTATTTCCGAACAGGTTACCACAGCTCCAATGGTAACTCCTAAAATGCCATGCATATTTAAGCATTGTCCTGTAAACAGGAGGTTTTCTATTTTGGTTTTTGGTGAAATGAACGATTGCATGGATTTATTCACATCTTTGGCATAACCATACATGGAACCTTTATTGGTGGCTATATAATCCCTATAGGATAAAGGTGAGGAGGTATAGGTTTCCAAAATACATTCCCTGATGTTTGGGAACTTTTTTTCTAGTTCTTTAATGATTTTTTCGGCTTTTTCCTTTTTAAATTCTTCGTAAGTTTGCCCTCTTTCATTTTTATTTGCAACAGTGTTAAAGGTGTTGGCCCAAGGTTCTACCTCTTCATAACGCATGTAGGTCATAATGGTCATGTTGTCGGCATATTCATCGTTGTTTTTTTTAATTCCCATGGAAAGCATATAGTTTTCTGGCCAAGTATCTTGGGTATAATGTTGTGCTTTCCAAACAGCATCAATTGATTTGAAATGATAATAATTTTTGTTTAAATACTTAAAACAACCCGGTTTTAATACAATATATAAGCTAAAAGCTGCAATGGTACTTTCTATGTTTTCAATTCTATTGGTATAGGATTTTCGCAATTTGCCTTCTCCAACAAGTTTTAAAGTGAGTTTTGGGTCTATGTTCGATATAAACAGGTCGCCTTCAATTTCATTACCATTTTCACACACAACGGAACGTATTTTATCTTCTTTGAATGTAAATTTTACGGCTTCATGATATTTGTACACTTCGCCTCCTGCTTCCAATAGTCTCCGTATTAAGAATTTGGTAATTTGACTGCCTCCATTTAAGCATCTGTACGCACTTTGAATATAGGAGTTTACAGATAGCGAATGCACATAGAATGGGGTTTTGTAACCATCTCCTGCATAAAGGAAATTGGTTCCAGCCAAAACAGCTTGCAAACGTTTGTTGTTTGTTATGGATTCTAAAAACTCCCTTATTTGAAGCCTAAATACACCATCTGCATAAGGTCTGCCTAATTTTAAGCGATAGAGGGGAAACTTATCACAAGTTTCCTTTATTTTTTCGCAATAGGCTTTGATGGCTCCAGCTTCTTCAGGAAAATCCTTAATTAAACTTTTGCTGAATCTCTCGTAGCCTTGAGCATAGTTGTATTCGTTTTCATCGTCATCAAAAGTAATCACATCAAAAGCTTCTTCATCCATTTTTTTCAAGGCCAATTCCTCCATAATCCCTAAATAGTTGAAATATTGATAGAGGTTTTGCCCTTTGTTCAAACTGCCAATGTAATGAACTCCTGTATCGAATATGGATTTATCCCTTACAAAGGTTTGAAGGTTGCCACCATATTGCTGGTTTTTTTCCAAAACACAAACACTGTAACCTTCCTTGGCAAGAATAACGGCAGATACTAGACCTCCTAAGCCACTGCCAACTATAACAACATCGTATTTGGATTTTGGTTTCAAATAGTTTCTGTTTTGGTAAATATGAACAAGTTTTCTGTTTCTTGAACCACTTTAAACCCATGGTTTTTTAAAACATTTAAATATACTTCTTGATTTGCATGAAGCAAAACAATGTGTGTCACTCCATTTAAAATTAGAGTTTCCATCTGTTTGTTGTCTATTTGAAAATGATCTAGAATAAGCACCTCTGTTTTAACATTTAGGCTGTTATCTAAGCTATCTAAAACTGAAATACGATAGTGATTATTGCTTATGTAGCTGTTTTTTATAAGGTTGCTATAAGGTTTATCATTAAAGTAGGTATGGATTTTTCTGTCTGGTTTATCCAATGCCAATAAAAAATCCAATTGGCCACATGCTTTTGAAAAATGAAGGATGCTTGCTTTGTCGCCAACAACATCCATAATGGTTTTATAAGCTGTTTTGTTGGCCTTCAAGTCTGTTTTAACTTGTTGATAGACAGCATCACCTTTGTACCTAAAATCTTCCAGGACCACTTTGTGAAAATAGGTTTCGTCTTCAACCTTGTTTCTAAAAGCTTGAAATTCCTGTTTGAAATATGAACTGATTTTCTTGGTTTTGTCTCTGGTGCTTCCTTTTAATCTATTGTCTTCAAAAGGTATTCTATCTAGAATGTTTACGGTTAAGGTGCCACTTTTTATAACAAAATTTCCCTTTGGAAGGATTTCAGAATTTCCATGAATCAATACAGGAACAAGATCCAGTTTAAACTGTTCGGCCAAAAAGAAAGCCCCTTTATGAAAACGTTTCATTTTGTTGGTATAAGAGCGTGTGCCTTCAGGGAAAGCCATTAAACTATAACCTTGATCCACTTTTTTCTGTAAATGCGAAATCCCATTTTCTATACCACTGGAAACCGGATAAAAACCAGCCAATTTTACGGCTTTACCAAAAAATGGCGAATTATAGACCCAATCGTTTACCAGAAAGATAATTTTTGGGTGCAGCATACCAATAGCCAAAATGTCTAAAAAGGAAGTATGATTGGCAATAATGATTGCTTGTTTCTCAAAGGTTTCGTTTGAATGGTTGATTACTTTTGTTTTGAAAAACGGATAAGAATCCAAAACGGATTTCATGAATTTAGACATGACTCTGTGAAACCAATTCATTTTAATTTTCATGCTTATTGGAACCACTTTCATGACTGCAATTCCAAATAAGGATAAAAACAAGCCTCCCAAACCATAATACGCAAAGGAAATGGATGAATGAACAAACATGAGTACAGGCGAAGGTCTGTTGTGTTTGCTTCCTATAAAAAAACCAAACAATATAGGTTGCAGTGCAAACGAAATAAACATGGCAGACAATATACCAATTAGGGACACCAAAGAAATACTGTGTAATGCAGGATGTTTGGCAAAAATTAAAACGCCAACACCTAAAATAGTGGTAATTACAGAAAGTAAAATGGATGTTTTATGCGTAGGCAAGGAACGTTCCCCTGTTCGTAATTCGTGTAACAAGCCGTTGGTTATAAAAATACTGTAATCGATGCCCAAACCAAAAATAAAGGTTGAAATGATGATGTTGAAAATATTGAATTGAACGTCCAAAACTCCCATAATACCAATGGTTAGCAACCATGTTAAGGCAATGGGAACTATGGTTACCAAGGTTAAAGAAAAACTGCGATAAAAAACCAGGAGCAGCAATAAAACAACTATAAACGAGTATCCAACCAAACTATTGAAATCGGTTTTTAGGTTGCCCAAAAAGGTTTCGTTCATTTGCTTTCTGTCTATCACCAAAGTATGTGGTGTTTTTTCAAATTTGCTAAAAAGGTTTTCGGTTTGTTCGTCTTTTAATTTCACCAAGGTTGTAATGGTGGTAAAACCGTCTTTGGTTGCTATGTAATCATCAGTAGAGATGGTTTTAAAAGCTTTAAAGTCGGCTATGCTCAAGGTGTCAAAATCTGAATTTAAATGAGCATAAAATTCTTGAAAGCTATTGGGTTTAAATCCTAAATCCAAGCCACTTTCAATAAGGTTTTCTTGGACTGCTTGTTTTACTTCCTCTGTCCAAAAGTCTTTCCAATTGGATAAATGTTCATGTTGGATTTCAGTAGATTTTATCAAAGCACTTATAGAGCTAAAGCCTATGATGCTGTCTTTTTCCTTAAGGTGTTTCAAGGTTGAAAAAACGCTGTCGTTTGTTTTTAAAACGTCTTGTTTGTTTGTTCCATAACTGGCAATATATACCGATTTGGAATTGATGTTTGTTAGGGCGTCCAATCTGTCTTGCGCTTCCCGAAGGTTTTTCGGCTCAAAGTTTAAATTGGCCAAATCGTTATTAAACGTCACCTTATTGTAGGTAAAATAACTCATAACAAACAGTAGAACCAATCCTATTAAAACCCATTTGTTTTTATGAAGTGGATAAGCTGCCACGTTGTCAATAACTGTGGCTTTTTGTGTGTTTTTGCTTTGGTCCTTATAAACCAAAGGAATAAAAACAAGCGCAAAACTTGAAGCACCAAGCACACTTATGGCAGCAAAAAGTCCTAAGTCCTGAAGCGCTTGAGAGTCCAAAAACAGCAAACATAAAAAAGCCAATGCTGTTGTTAAGCTGCTCATTAAAATAGGCTTGGTTATTTCTTTATAGAGCGCTTTTACGTTGTTGTTGCTTCTAATATGAGTTAAAATATGCAAAGCATAATCTAAGGTAATACCAAGCAATACAGAGCCTATTCCCAAAGAAATGGCCGAAATGTTTGTTCGTATTAAAAAGAGTAAAGCTACAGCCAAAAGCGCTCCAAACGCTGTTGGTGCAAATAAAATAAGAGGTACGCTGAGCTTTCTGTAAAAAACAATCAATATAAGCAGTAAGATGGTTATGGCTATGCCAACCGTTAATTGAATGTCCTGTTTTATCTGTTTGGCATTGGCTACAGCTACTAAAGCTCCACCAAAGTATTCGCTGCTGACCTTTCCTTTAAATTCATGGTTTAATTTGGTGTTTAGGTTGTAAAGTTGTTCTGCAAAAAGGGCATTTTTGGATGTTTCACTAGATGGATGTGTGGGAGAAATAAACAATAAAATATGTTTCTTGTCCTTACTTAACAAAAAGCCATTGTGCATGGTAAACTCATTGCCAAAACTTAGTTGTTGTAATTTTTTTAAAGCTAAAAACGACACACCCAAAGGATCTCTTAAAATGGTTTCCTTAGCCACCATTCCGGAAGGGGAAATCAAGGTTTTGTAATTGGCTTTGGTAATGGCTTCTATACTATCCTTTTGGAGTTTGTTTTTTATGGTGTTGTAATCTGAAGGTTCCAGGAAATGAGGCAAATTGTTGTAAACAAAATCCAAGGTGTTCAAGATTTCTTCATCTTCAACCTTGCCTTGAATTTTTGTGAAATAGTTGCTGGACGTGTTATGGATGCTATCAATAAATTGTGATGCGTATTGGGTTAAATCTGTAATGGAACCTGCTGATTCCCTCTTGATGTTAACAATAATTTTATCGGCAAAATTGACAGATTTTAAAACTTTTTGGGCATCACTGTTTGTTTCGTTAATTGGGATAAGTTTAGTGATATCCTCTTCAAACTCAATTTTTGATGCCAAAAACCCTAAGCTTAACACCACTAGCAATAATGCCACAAAGCCTATTATTTTTCTTGTGGCCAAGTAGGTGTGTATGTTGTAAAAAAAGTTAGTCATTTTTTAAAGCCATATTCTTCTTATTAAAAAAGCTGAAGAAAACAAATCCTGTGAAACCAAAAACAAGGGCTCCAATGGTTGCTAGGATAAAACTTCCTACAAGATACGTTTTTAGATGTTTCAAAGCTTCAAAATCAGTCGTCATTTCTTCAATGGAATAGGAAATTTTTTCGCCTAAAACCCATTGTCCCAGTTCTAAACTAGCAAAAATAATAAAAGGAATAAAAGGAGGTAAGCTTACGTTTGAAAAAGCAAAAGCAATGGCTTTATTTAACTTTAAGAAAATGGCCAAGGTTATCACCAAAAACGTATGAAATCCCCAAAGAGGCGAAAAGCCTATAAAAGTTCCTAAGGCAATGGATAGTGCTTTCTTTTTTGGCGAATCGTTACTGCCAAGCAAATCTTCTATTAAAAATCGTTTAAGGCCTTTTTTTTTAATAATTTTTAACAGCCTTTTTGGGAAGTAGTAAATGGCTGTCAAGAAAACCAACCAGGTATTTAAGATGCTAATTCGGGTAAAATCCTTAAAGGGTCTAAAGTGCGACACGCGTTCAGACTCATCATATAATACTTGTATGGGAATGTTTTTAACTTCCACATCTTTCCAAGCTGTTTTTACAATAACTTCAATCTCAAACTCAAATTTAGTGGTGTAAAAGTTGAGTTTTTTAAGAACGTTTAATGGATATAACCTAAACCCAGATTGTGTGTCTTGAAGCTTGATCCCAGTTTCTACCCAAAACCAAAAATTAGAAAACTTGTTTCCAAAACTGCTTTTTCCCGGAACACTTTCGTGACTCATGTTTCGAGCTCCAATAATCAAGATATCTTTGGCTTGGTTTTGTTCCAGCTCGTTGATAAAATGTGGAATATCGTTAGGGAAATGCTGTCCATCGGAATCGATGGTAATGGCAAACTTATAGCCCAAAGATATGGCGTGTTTAAAACCTTCCCTTAAGGCAACCCCTTTTCCTTTGTTTTCTGGAAAATGGACTTGCTGAATGTTAGGGTATGCTTTTAATATGCTGGAAGTTGTGTCTGTAGAACCATCATTTACAACAATTAGGTTGTTGGTTAACTCCAAAACACCATTAATGACCCGTTTTAATGTGTGCTGGTTGTTGTATGTTGGAATGATGACAAATACACCTAAATCTGTAATTTTTTGTCTGGTTAGCTCTAAATTCACTTAAAGAAGCATGCTTTTGTTATAATGTCGAAATTACTGATTTTTCTTTTTATTATGAGTCCTAGTTCCAATTATTAAGATTAAAATTTCTGACCTGGTTTTTTGTTTTTATTTTTAAGTAAGTAGTTATAGTGTTTTAAAGCATTTACAATAGATTCTGCATGTTCGTGACCTTCAACGCTTATTACCAATTTTTGTTTTTCCCATTTATCTTTTTTTTCGTTTACCAAAACTGGTACGTGTAAATTTAAAAAGGCCAAATCTTTATTCCTTCTATCTGGACTCCTAAAGGAATACACACTTTTAAAATCGTAAAGATTACTGCTAAGTTCTTTGGATTTGTCTTTATTAAAAAGGGTTAACCTTAAATAATCCCCTTCAAATTTGGCTTGGTACCCGTTTTTTAAATAGGCATTGTCATCATAACAGTATTTGCCAATGTACTCAATTAAAAAGGCCTGAGTTTCTTCCATGGAGATGTCTTTTTTATCCTCTTTTTTTGGCGACACATCAAAGATTTCTTCGTTGCCATTTTCAAAAATAATTTTTGAAACTTCAGATTTCTTTATGTGATAGGTAGGTCCAGAAAGGTTGTCAAATTTTTTATAGCTAACTGTTTCTACATGGATTTCTTCTACTTTGGCCAGGATTTCTTCATTATTTAATGTCCATATGGAGTCTTGAGCAGACAAGGAAAGGGTAATACACACAAGGAGTAGGAAAGTAATTTTTTTCATGGGTTTGTTGGTTATTGGTTGATAATACTCTGTTTTTCTTGGTCTGAAAACACTTTAGATTGTAAAATATAATCTTTAATATGAGATTTTAAGTTTTTGGAAGGGATGTTTTTATACTGTTTAAGCAGAAACAGCTTATCCTCGTCTATGTGGTCTTTATACTTTAAAACTTTAGGAGTGTTTTCTTGAATGCCTAGTCTAATAAACCGAGGTTCTATGGCATTAGGTTCTTTCTCTATGGCAAATTCTATATAGGAGACACCTTCAATAAAACCTTCTTTTTTGTCTTTTAACGTTTCGGCATATTTGGCCTTTAATGCAATGGAAGCTCCTTTGTAGGCAACCAAGGCGACATTATTTTGTTTGTTAATGTCTTTAAGCAGATTGTAAAAAGCCTCTACTTTGCCTTTGTCTTTATCGTTGGCTGCTTCTTTGTAAGCCACTCGAATATCGCTTAAGTTTTGAGTTAACACAAAAAAACCAACAATGGTCATGAACAGAGTTACAAACTTCATTTAAAAAAAATTTTATATTACTAAGTAATTGTTTGTCAATTTTAGTGCCATAGTGTCTTCAAACATGGTGGTGTTTTTCACTTTGTATCCTGTGTCTGTTTGGGCAATATCCAATTCCAAAACCAAATCAGGTGTTTTTTCTGGATTGATAATGGCCATAAACTTAACATTGCTGGCCGACTCCATAAACAGTTTTTTGTCTACAATCTGTTCTGTAAGTTCCTTGATTATTTGCATCATACAAACACCAGGAGTTACTGGGTTTCCAGGAAAATGCCCTTTAAAAACCTCATGGTTTTTGTTAATGGTTATGTGCGCTGTTGCCAAATGGTCCTTTACGGTCAATTGGGTTATGGTATAAAAATCTTTTAGTAGCATTACATTCCAAATTTATAATAAACACTTAATTGAAACACAGAGTTCAATTTGGTGTTGCCGTTGTAGTAATTGTCGTTATAATCGTCATAATAATAATCGTAATAACCGTCCCTAACATCTATAATCCCTTGTTTGTATCTTGCTTCTATTCCCAAACCAATTGGAAACTCGTAACCAAGACCTCCAAATAAAGAGAAATCAACAGGAGTTACATCATAATACGCATCATTAGAAATGTTAAATTCCAAACTTGGACCTAAAATAAAGTGCAAGCCCAAATCTGGTACAAAATAAAACTTATTGGCAATGCCTAAGCCTAAATAATGTGTGTTAACAACTTCATCTCTAGTAGAGATAATAGGATCATAAGGTTCTGGACTGTGATGATATACACCATTATAGCCTTGATTGGAATAGGTTAACTCTGGTTGTAGTTCGTAAAAATTGGCAAGATGGATGTTTACAAACATGGCACCATTTATACCAATAACCCTTTCAGAATTATAATGATTTGTAATGTTTGAAGCATTCATTCCCAAACGAATACCAGGACGCACTTTTACTTGTGAAAATGCTGGTAAATTTAGTGCAACGATTATTAAAGTTAAAAAAAGTTTTTTCATGTGTTGATATTTATTGTTTTCTAATGGTCACATGGAACACCCAAATTAACATTTCGCTGTGTGATTAAAGTTTAATAATGGTTGTTTCATTGGGTAATTGATTGTAATGTGATATCTAATTTTATGTTATGATGTTTTATATCAATTTGGTCTGCAAGATGATTATTTATTTCTGAAAATAAAAACTGAACCTTTTCTTTTCCGTTTTTTGTTCGAATAACATGGGAAAGTTGATTCTCATTAAAATAATAATAATGTTTTTTATTATAAATAATTATTTCAAAAATATGATTATCAGCTTCTGAGAATCTGTTCGTTACGTTAATTTTTTCTGTAATTAAGACTTTGAAATCTTTCTTTAAAATATTGATTAGTATTTTTTTATTAAGCTCATCGAGAATAAAATTGACTTTAAAGTCGTCTTCAAAAAAAGAGAAATCGAAAAGTTTGTTTCCCATTTCGGTTGTAAAAACAACTCGATGTTCCTGCTCACTTATTTTTTTGATAATTAAAAGGCCACCAAAATGCTTGTCGTACACATCAATGGATGCTTTGTAAACATAATCTTTTGTTTCATCTGAAAAATAGGGGTTTTCGATACTTTTTGAAACCGAATTATCTAATTGAAAGTGTTGTTTTTTGGGATAGCTGGCACAAGATACAAGCAACAAACAAATACTAATGAGTAAAAATCGCATCGGGAAGTGGTTTGTTTAATTCTTTATTTGAGAATACAATTTTTGTGTAGTCTCCTGAAGGTTCCATCATTTTTACCTCAGTGACATCTCCTGAAGGATTAAAAGTAATTTGAAACGTTTCTATGTATTTTGATGAGTTTTTGTCTTTTGGCACAAAATGCACCTCACTGTTTTTGCCTGTTTTAAAGTAGGTAATAACAAAAGCATCCTCGTCAAACATATCCCCTTTAATACTGTTTATTATCAAGTGGTTCAATTCTTTAAAAAGCTTGTTGGAACCCATGTCCACTTGGTTTTTTTTACCCTCATCGTTTATAAAAAGGGTCTCATTTTTAAAGAGTACAGCATATTTGTACGGTTCTGTATATTCCCATTTTACAAGGTCTGGAGTTTTAAAGGCGAGTTTGCCTTTGGTTATAATATCGTTGGATAAAAAATCCAGATGTTTATATTGTGTGAAATCGCTAACAATGGTTTTGGTGGTTAAAGCTTGTCTTTTTACAAGTGTTTTTAAACTTTGGGCCTCTGTTGCAGACATTTTTGTTTGAGCCTGCATGGTAACTGAAAGCAGTAAAAAAAGAAAAACAAGATTACGCATAAGGTTCTATATTAAATAAGCTATCTACAGTAACTGCATGTAAATTTTGCTTTTGTAAAATTAACAATAACTGTTCCAAAACCCATATGGTTTTTTCGCTGGAATCGTGTAATAGGATGACATCGCCTTTTTTTATGTTTTTTGAAGCGCGTTTTAAAATGGTTTCCTTACTTAAACCTGTGGTATCCAAGGAACGCTTATTCCAGCCAATGGCTTGCAATTTCAGAGCGTTTAACGCTTTTTTTATTCTTGGGTTTGTAACACCAAAAGCAGGCCTGAAGAGTTTGAGCTTTAAGCCTGTTATGTTTTGAACAAGTTTGTTTGTCAATTCCAATTCTTCCATTACTTGCTTGCTGCTAAAAAAGCCAAACATATTATGATGGGAATAGGTATGGTTGCCAACTGTGTGTCCTTGCTTTATAATGTTTTTAAAAAGGCCTGGATGGTTTTCAATATGTAATCCTATGCAGAAAAATGTGGCTTTGGCGTTGTATTTTTCCAAGAGCTTTAAAACTTGTGGAGTAAAAGCAGGATTTGGACCATCGTCAAAGGTAATGGCCACATGGTTTTTTGAAACATTGGGATGGCAATTAAAAGCTTCAATATGATAGTTCCAGCCTATCAGTCCGGAACCTAAAGCAGTAAAGATGAACCAAATTATACCTAACAACAAAAACCACCAAAAGGATATATCCAACAGAAAATAAGCCACAATTAAACCAACCAAAAGAATAAAAGCCAAGCTATTTACTGTTTTAAAGTTTAGCATGATTTTAGTATAGTGAAACTATGGTTTTCTCCACGATACTGGTTGTAAAGTAAAATGGTATTATAAGAGGATGTATTTTTTTCGTTCCATTTTAAAACATTTGGAACGTTCTGTGTTTTTAGTATTTTGGAAGCCAACCAAATTCCGAAAGGAGATGCTGTATTAAATTCCCCAATAAGATGTTTGTAGCAAATTTGTGGTGTGTTGCTAAATAGGCTTGAAGACAATTTGGTATAAAACCCATCAAATTCCACATCACCATTCCTACCTAAAACAATGGCATCAATAGCTTCAACTGTTAAATTGTTTTCCTTTAAGAAGCTCAAGGCAGTTTCTGCAACGTCACTTTCAGACAAGGTGTTGAATATTTTCACCGAAACCACTTCAGCATAAGCAGTAGCTTGTTTTTTATTGGAAAGTACGAAGAAATTGGCACCTTCCCCAAAAACGGTCCCTTTGGTTTTAGAGTCTAAAAGATTGTGTGAACTTGTTTTTTTGTCTTTAATATGATGGATGATTTTATTTAATTTGGTTGTATGGTCTGCTAATTCGTCCACACCACCAATAAGTATGTTTTCTGCTTCTTCCAATTCCAACTGCAACTTGGCATCCAATAAAGCCGATTCAAACGAATTGCTACCATGTACATAGGTGAAATTATAGCCTTTGCACTGTAGCTCCAAGGCTATTTGTCCACCAACTGTATTGTGAGTGGATTGAATGAAGGAAGTAGGAGTTAAAAACTGTTCGTTATTATCAATAATGCCACTTAAAAACTTTTCGGAATCGCGCAAACAACCCATTCCGGTTCCAGTGATAATGGCATCCACTTGTTCCAAACCAGCTTCACGTAATGCCATTTTAGAGGCAACCACTCCCATTTTAATACCTTTTGCCATACGTCTGGCAGCAGCAGGTGGAATGTAATCTTTGTAAACAGGTTCCACAGCAAAAACAACTTGGTCCTCATGTATAATTATCTCGTTTAAAAACTCTGAGCTATCAAAGGTTTTTTGAGGGGAAATACTTGCTATGCTATTGATGTAGACTTTTTTCATGTCGGTTATCAATTATTGGTTCTTAGAAAAAATAACAGTTGAACAATTACCTCCAAAACCAAAGGAATTGGACATAACGGTTTGCAGTTCTTTTTCTTTAAGTTCCAGTTGAGGTGTGATGTTGAATTCTTTCATCTGGGTTTTAAAATTCAGATTGGGAAATATCACATTGTTTTGCATTGCTAAAATGGAGTACACAGCTTCAATGGCTCCAGCTGCAGCCAAAGTATGCCCAGTATAGGCCTTTGTGGAACTGAAATCTGGCACTTCTTCACCAAACACACGAATGATGGCTCGGCCTTCGGATAAATCGTTATTGCCTGTTGCCGTTCCATGTGCATTGATATAGTCTATGTCTTTTGGAGTGTATCCAGCAACTTTAAGTGCTTTTTCCATGGCCAAAGTGGCTCCATCTCCATGATCGGAAGAAGCTGTTTGGTGAAACGCATCGTTGGCATTCCCATAGCCTTTAACATAGCCTAAAACCGGTTTGTTCTCTGCTTTTACCACAGTATCAGATTCCAAGACTAAAAAAGCAGCAGCTTCCCCTAAGTTTAAACCTTTTCTGTTTTCATCGAAAGGTGTGTTATAGGTGTCAGAAAGAATCATTAGGGTTTTAAATCCGTTGATGGTAAATTTAGACATACAATCGGAACCTCCTACAATCACACGATCCAATTGACCAGATTTCATAAGTCTGGCGCCAAGCATGATGGCATTGGCAGCTGAAGAGCAAGCAGTGCTTATGGTTGTTACCAAACTTTTATCAATGCCTAATTGTTCTGCAATTTTTTGGGTTGAATCTCCAGCATGATGGCTGGCAATATATCTTCTGTGGGTTTCATGCTCCAAATAATCGTAATAATATTTTTCCGTCATGTCCATACCTCCAACACTAGTGGCAGATATCAAGCCTGTTTTAAAGGCATTTATGTCTTTAATACCAGCATTGGCAACGGCTTCTTTGGCTGCTATGGCACCAATTAAGCCAGTTCGGGAATAGTTGTTATCTGGAGTTAAACCTAAAATATGCTCCAATTGTGAATTGGTATAACCAATTTCGCCTACCTTAATAACGTCTTTGTGAATGGTATTGATTTTAGAAATGGTTGTTATCCCTTTTTTACCTTCCACTAGCGACCGAAAATTCTCTGCCACATTGTTTCCAATGGCAGAAATAATTCCCATTCCAGTTATAGCGACTCCTTGACTCATATTTATTTGCTGCGTAAGCAGAAATCTAATTATTTATTATTTCTGTTCAGCCACAAATTAGCAGATATTCTAAAACATGCATTTGAGGCCAATTTATATTTTCAACGTTGGTATTCCTGTTATTACGGAAATATCATTATTTAGATCTATGCTCAGAAATATAAGCAGCCATGGTATTGATAGATTCAAAAATGGCACGACCTTCTTTTGGGTCTGTTAACTTAATCCCGTAATTTTTATCCAGCATCACGATAAGTTCCAAAGCATCAATAGAATCCAATGCTAAACCATCACCAAAAAGCATGTCGTCATCTGCAATGTCTTCAGCAGTCATGTCTTCTAAGTTCAATTGCTCGATAATGTTCTCTTTTAATTCTTGTTTTAAAGCTTCCATATTATGTGTTATATAATGTTGTTATTTGTTGTGTGTTGTGCTGTAAATGGCCTTCTTTAGAGACTAAATACAAAAAAGCCTCATAATTATCGCCTTCCAATTCCACCCAGCCACAAAGCACTGATTTTGCTTTATTGGTTTCCAATAAACTATTGGTATAGCTAAATAAATGTTCGGCATTAAAGCGTTCAAAGATAAAAAAACTATTCTCAGTATAAAGCTTATATTTAATACTTATCTCACCAAGGCAAATATTTGGTAAGGTATATACAAAAACGGCTGGACTAGGAAAATAATTGTCTTTATGCTGTATGGCTTTTTGATGCGATATGTCTGTATCCAAACTGGCAGCTTTATTGGAAAAAACCAAAGCAATATTGTTTTCTTTTTCTGAATCCAGTTTTAGGTTTTTAAGTAAAATATCAGCAGCCAGGAAGGCTAGTTTACTTAAATGGTCCATTTTAAAAAACTTTGGATAATTTGTTTTTTGATGCTTATAAGCAGCTTTTATGAACTCTGAAAACCCAACATGTTGTTCACTAAAAACAACAGTGCCATTTAAAGAAACCTGATGGTTTTTTATATGACAAAAAGAGGTGATGTTATAATTAGAGCTCATTGTTGTTTACTTTTTTTTACATGCAAAGATGGTGTGATATTCTCCAACGGCTATATCTTCCTTAAGTTCCAATCCTGCTTGATCTATGAGTTTTTTTAACACAGTGCTTGGGTACATTTTACTATTTCCATTTGCCATAACCGTAAAATACAGCGAGGTTGCTTCCAGGATAAACTTGGCATTGTCAAATCGTTGTCTATCTGTAAAGGTTTCCATAATTAAAACTTCGCCATGGTCATTTACAGCTGCTGCACAAGCTTTTAAAATGGTTAGAATCTCATCTTCAGAAAAACAATCTAGGAATTGACTCATCCAAATGGCATCAGCACCTTTAGGTAATTGAGGGTTTTTGGACAACCAATCTATCTCATAATGACTCACACGATCTGTAAAACCAGCAGCAGCCACATTGCCTCGTGCAATTTTTAATTGACCTGGCAGATCTATCATTTTTATAGAGACAGAATCACTGTATTTACTGCCACTTATGGCAAATTTTCCTGTATTGGCACCAACATCGTAAATGGTTTTTGGGTTGTTTCTAAAAACAAATTCCATGGCTTCTTGAAACACTTCATCTGAATAATGATGATCAAATTCAAACCAAGCTTTTTGAACATCTGGTTGAAGAACCGATAGACCCTCGTAGATGGTTTTCCAGTTTCCCAACTCCTTCAATCCTGCAGGTTTTCCGGTTTCAATAGCTTCTGTTAAATGAAAAAGTCCCTTATAACATACTTCTTGGGTAAAATTAATGTTCACATCCACAGTCCTATCAAAGGCCAAGAAATACCCAATGGTTGTTAACTCAAAATTTCCTGCGTCGTCTTTATCAACTATATTATAGCTTTCGGCAATTTCCAATAAAACACCAACGCCATAGGTACTGATGTTTAATTTTTTTGAAATATCTT
>SWCA01005014.1_pt1 | contig 23646 bp, 11 predicted proteins | sample 4692961 | NCBI WGS metagenome assembly SWCA01 (sample SAMN10267275, study PRJNA491770) | bioreactor metagenome | isolation source: DHS bioreactor inoculated with | place: Japan: off Shimokita Peninsula
GCCCACTATCCCAAACATCACCAATGTTTCTCTCCGCCAATTCTCTTGATGAGGATACCAATACTTGATAGGCTTTTTGAATAACTGCCTGTTTAGGAACAATCCAGCCAAACTCGGGCTTACTGTCTTCAATCACCGTTTTTGTAGGCTTTCGAATAAATTCAACATTTAAGCCTATTGGAACACCTGAGTACGGATCAGCAAATTTCTCAGCCAGTTTATCATTTTTATCACGTAACTCCAGCAATACTTTTTTGTATTTTGGATTATTTACCAGGTTATTCGCTTCTTTCGGATCGTCTTTCAAGTTGTATAACTCTTCAAGCGATTTGTCATTTACATAGCGCAGATATTTCCATTCTTTCGTGCGCACCCCTTCGCTTGGTGGAATGTCTTCAAATTCCCACAGATGTTCAACCAAGATGGTGTCATGTCCGGTTGCATTTTCTTCCCCTTTGACCAGAGGTAATAAACTTTTACCATGCCACGACTTTGGGGCTTCTACACCTGCTAAATCAGCAATTGTAGCCGGAACATCAATATTTAGTGCCATCTCGTTAATATCCTGATGTTTTTCAACCCTGGGATCATAAATGATCAAAGGAACTCTTATTGAATTATCATACATCAGCCATTTTCCTGAGATTTGACGTTCGCCAAGGAAAAAGCCATTATCGCCCATTAAGATAATAACTGTATTGTCAGTCAGCCCTTTTTCTTCTAACTTCTTACGAATTTTGGAAATCTCCAGATCAACCCCATAAATCATCCGGTAATAACCTTTTGTGCTATGCTGGTATTTTTCTGGAGTATCGTTTCTCCAATGCCAACGGGTGCGGTTAAAACCTTCCCTGACAATCTCAGGCAGTGCATAAAAGTACTTGTCCTCGGCTAGTTCGGGTCCGGGCATTTCCATATCCTGGTACAATTTTCCAGGTTCTTCCTGCCAAAAATATTGTTTAGGAGCGCCGTCATGTGTATGTGGAGCGCTAAAGCTCAATGACAATGAAAAAGGTCTACCTTCGGGCAAATTGTCGATGAAATCCAGCCCTTTTTGACCGGTATAACGTGTAAGATGAACAGTATCGCCGTTTAATGTTTTGTAATAATATCCTCTGTAGTCTTTATACTGATTAGCACGATCATAATCTTCGATCTCATCAAAAAGTTTATCCTTTTCAGCATATTTCACTCCAAACTTTCCGAAGAAACCGGTGTAGTAACCAGCTTGTTTCAAAACTTCAGGATAAGAAGCAGCCATAAATTCAGTACGAATATCACTCGTTTGAAACGTGTATCTATGCGCACGTTCCTGCATCCCTGTAAAAATACTTGCTCGGCTTGCTGAACATATTGGCGTGGTTGCAATTGCGTTTTTAAAGTATGCCCCGCTGCCAGCCAATCTATCCATCTCGGGGGTAGTGGCAAGTTCATTTCCAGCATACCCCAAAGCACTCCAACGCTGATCATCGGTTAGGATAAAAATGATATTAGGCTTAGGGTCGGAAGGACTCTTCTTGATGTCTGCTGATAATGCTCCACTGTAAAATGAAGTCTTAAAAAATAAAACAAAAAATAAGATGGTGGCTTTAACTAATGTTTGTTTCATAGCTAAGTTGAATGTTAGATATTGTATATTATTTTATCACTGCCTGGTTATTCAACGAATAACCCTCAGACTATTAAGATTTGCTCCTATTAAAGTTATCTATCTGCATAACCACTAGTTCTTCGATGTCAAATCTACATATCCACCTCGCATTTTTTTTTCAGTATTGTGCTATTGATAGGAATATTGTATCATTTCTATGCTGCTAAATCGCTTGTTACGCATAATTATGGCAACTTAAGATACACACATCTAAAGAAATACGAATTATTCCTTCACACTTATCATACTTTAAACCAAAATTTGTAGGTTTTCTGACCTTGACAAAAAAAGACGATTGTGTAATCCAAAACTGAATTTGTTTGACATTCGAAAATAGGAAGGGAACAGCTCTTTTAATTGAAGCGATCAACCAAATTCTAAAATGAGCTCCTTAAGATTGATATAGGTTTTATCGCGAACAGTTTGCCACAGAGCAGTAACAACTCGTCATCACAGCGATTCCTAACGCCAAAGCAATCCACTTATGAAAGCTAATATTTGTGCGCAAAGTTTGGCTTTTCAAGAGCTAAATCTGAATGCTATGGCATACACATCTACAGATATGCAGACTTCAATTATTTTCGAATAACATTGCTAGCCTTATATCCTATTCAATGTGCTCTTACCAATAATTTTGTGCCTTCAGGGCATGCAAATGGGGCTTGATATACCGCCCACGATTCTGGCTCAATCTCCTCCTCGCCAAGATTGTACGGTAGCGTCCAGTTGAGTGTGTCTGAATCCATAAGGATCGAAAAGGCCAGATTCATGCGTGTCGATAAAATTAAAAACAGCATAAAACGGCTGGCCGTCGGCTCTGTTACGCCAGAGTGCGTAAGGGCTACTCTCGCCCCATACGGTACACGGTTCTTTAAATTGGTAGTCGGTTTTATAATTGTTTGTACAATAGCACCCTTGCTCCCGAAGCATTTCACTCAGCATTTTAACAATTGTAATCCAGCGTAATTAACAGAACTATCCTCCCCAGTCCTTATTTTAATTTGGCAAGCTGCCAATAAAACACAAGCAATGGCAACAATCAATGTTGTTTTTTTGCCTTTTTGCTTACTTTTCATATTCATTGTTTTATCATTTTTCTACTTCACGGAAAACCAGAGCCAAGTATTGCAATGGAGTGCCATATAAATTTGCTGTTAACAATTTGGAACCGAGCATTAAGAACAGACACATCGTCCAAATAACAAACTCAAATTCAACAATAAACATTCGGGCTTTCATCTTTTCTAATTCTTGATTCGTTTAGATTGTTTTAAAACCACAGGCCCCACCAAACCAGCCGGTATGAGTTTATCTCCCTTCTTGTAAAAATCGGTTATGGTAAAAGTTGAACGCTGCTTTAATGGTGCGGGCTCATTTTTCAGGAACCAGTCGGGCATCATTTCAGCAGTGCGGTCAAAACCTGTTTCATTCGGATAATTTTCATCACCAATCAAGCGATTCGTCCATTGGTTAGTTACTTCAATCTGAATTTTATTGGTGCCTTTTTTTAACGCATTTGTAACATCGACCCGGTAAGGGCTCATCCATAAAACGCCCAAATCCCGATCGTTAATAATAACTCGTGCGGCCACATTTACTTCCCCCAGATCCAAAGTGATTTGATGATTTTTAGCCAGTATTTTTTTACTGATCTTAAACTCATTTTCGTAGATGGCTGTACCGGAAAAGTACTTCACTTCTTCTGCTTCGTGGCTTGTCCAGTCTATCAATTCGGGGAAAATGTAGCTTTTCGGATCTGATTTTACAGCAAGAAAAGTCACATTCCAATCGCCATTCACCTGAAGAGGCATTGTTGCTACTTCCTTTTCCAGTTGCAATTGATTAGCATCATTTAAAGTGTAAGTAGCATCATTCAGCTGCTCTGCGGAAACCATAGGTACGCCATCTGACGAAACGCTGAATACAACGAATACTGATTCTTTTGCATCAAGATCAATCCATACTTTTGTGCGACCATTATCGTGTGCAAACTGCGCTGTTTTTATCATCGCCCCATTCATTGGGTTCCAAAGTTCAGGTATCTTCCCATCTACACTAAAAGAGCATTCAAAACGTTGGGGAATAGAATCGGGGTTGAAGAAGAAATAAAGGTCTTGCTCTTCATCAAGGCTTCGATGCACAAACGAAATGTCTTCCCGGCCTTCAACCTTAAAGTCGGCACTGATATTTTCGGCTTGCATTACTTTTTCCCATTCAAAACCAGGGTAAACATTCCCCATCGTCAACAGGGCATTTCGCAATTGCCTGAAAACAGAAAAATCGGAATCTGAATTTAAATAACCCGCTGATTTTTCCGGCATTTCACCGATAACGGGAATACCTGCCTGCGCAATTTCATGCAACCTTTTCAGGCTCTTTAACGATAGTGTTTTGCAATTCTTCAACACCAGGGCTTTGTATTGCGTTCCTTCGGGAAGCACCAGAGTTTTATCGACGATTTGAATTCGGTTGATGAGCACATCGGCATTCACACAATCGAAATTACTACCTGCAGGCAAAGCCGGTTCAAAGTCTTTTCGCAGATACACTGAATTGGGTGAACCATCGCCAATAAACACGAGGAAGTCTGATACAGGTATCCCCTGACGCAGTAAATACTGTCCGCGCATGATGTATTTAAACCAGGCTGCTCCGGCATTGTCCCACCAGGTTTGTACCCGGTCGAAATTAAATCCCCAGCGGCCCATGGTCATTCCGGGGGCTATATTGGGATTGGCCTGGTGTGTAAAACGGTGAAACATAAACTCGTTAATACCATAAGTCCAGGCCAAATCGCCTGATACTTTAGCCATACCGGGATGCCCTTTCCAGTTAATTTCCGGTGTAGAAGTAAAAGACTCGGCCGAAGTGATATTTTTACCGTAAATATGCGAAGCCGAAACGGCTGATTGCACCATGGTCATTTCGCGATTCATCCAGAATTCGCCCATATTAATATCCGCTTTGGCTCCCACATCCAAATCATTTACCGGACCAAAACCATAAGGTTCGATGTAGCTTTTTAAACCGTCGGCGCGACACAGTTCGGCAAAATAACCAAAGTAATTATCGGTCATCAACTGGCAGTTAAGTTGGCGAATATCCCATAGCACGGCCTCCGATGCTTCAGCACTTTCGACAAAACGCCCGGCATAAAGCGGTAAGAAGTCGATAAGATTGTAAGCATATTTTTTTTCAAACTGAGTCACATATCCCTCTGTCCAGTTTTGTCCTCCCATTTCGTAGCTGTCAATTTCGATATATTGCATCGCGTTGGGAGCGATTTCTCTCGTATTCTCAATTACTTTCTTAGCAAAAGCATCGTAATGAATTTTAAATGCCGGGCGACTAAATTTATCGCATTCCAATCCACGACCCGAATCGGACGCAGGATTATTAAACGCTCCGGTCGAGGTGTAGCCAAATCGCATTATGGTCCAATTGCCTTCGGGCAGTGTGGTTTTCAATTTGCCATCTTTCTGCAATTTATCAGTGAGGTTAATAATATGGTCTTTAGCAATAATCATATCAGCACTGGGCTCTCCAATAGGCGTCATAGCATTATCCTCAGTACGCCCCATACTAATACGCCCCATCACATTGTGAATGCTTTTAGTTGCAGACAATCTAGCCTCCTGAAAAGACATTGTTTGGTCGAAAGTCACCCTGAAATATTTTGAAGTAACAGGTTCAAAACTATCATTTATCGTCCACTCTCGCTTTCCTGTTCGCACCGTATAGAATTCACGCACATCGGTAAAATCGACACCATTGTCAGACACCTGTAGTTTAGCAATCGGATCACGCTGGTTACATACCATCAATACCGAACGAATGGTTTTGGCTTCAGAATATTCGTATTGAAGCCAGGGCAAATCCTTGTCCTTCATAGGAAGGATAACATTACCTACCAACTGATTATCCGTTAAAATATCAGCACTAAATTTAGGATCAGAAGATGTAATATTGGGCATATTCTGCAGATCATCTATTTCAGAAGCGAAAGTTGGATAAGCTAAAACAGCCACATCCTGATAATAATTTTCGCGTGTAGTAGGTTGAGGTAATTGAATATCAACAGCACCTCCGTTGATTATGGTTTCGCTCCAAGCCACCATTTTCATACTTTGTTCAGGCGTAATCCAGGGGCCGCCACTCGATGACCAGCCATCGCAGTTGTGTACCCCAAAACTCAAGCCCAAACGCTCACATTCCGCGGCTGCATGCTTCAACATTTCATGGTGTTCGAGCGAGTTATATTTGATGAGCCCGTCCGGAATTTTTTGATCGATATTAAACAACAATAGACCTCCAATGCCAACACGCTCCATCGCTTCAAGGTCTTTAGTCAGGCCTTCCTTGCTCATATTGCCGTCTATGGCATGCATCCAGGTTCTGGGTTTTGATGAAGCTGGTGGGTTTTGGAAATTTTCCTGTAGACTAGTAGGTTGAGCGCTGGTGCTCAGCATAATGAAACCAAACAATAAAGCCAGACTAATTTTACGTGTGATTTTTTTCATCTGCATTCGTATTTTTTATTCATTTTTATTTGAGAGGCGTTCCTAGCCCACACTCGCACTCAGCCACAGTATACGCTTTTAATTCAATATTCTTCAGGCGAATTAAATTTAACGGGGCCCTTCGGAATGTTATGGGTAACGTTAAAAAAGAATAACTCCTCCAATACCAGCATTGCCAATGGCTTCGGGGTCTTTGGTCATTGCGGCTTTGCTCATGTTGCCACTCATGACGTGCATCCAAGTTCTGGTTTTCGCTGAACGGCTGGTTTTTCAAAATTTTGGTCTAAACCTTTAATTCCTGCTTCCTGTGAAAAGCAATTGATTGCCATAAATATCGCTATAAGGGTAATAGTATTAAATTTCATTGCCTATGTATCCATATTGTGAGTGTGTAAATCCATACTTTCCATCAACCCAAAATGCCGAAGGATTTGCCAGTCGGATATGACGCATGATTGGTTTTTGTGCCGAAAGACTTTGGAGACTCAAAAAAATGATGAACACAAGCAATTGAATTAGAATCTTCATTGGACTACCGATTTTGAGTTCTTGTTCTATGCTACAGCCTAAATTTGTTGAAGTCAGTTTTTCTATATTTATAACTTCCAGTCATAGTTTAATTCTTGCCGACGTAATCCAGCAAGATTTTTTTCACATCCTCAACAGGGCCTTGTTCTAACCCGCCATTAACATTTGCACCGGTAATCCAATACAGCACCATGCCGGCATCGGAGCAATCCCAATAACCTTTTTGGAATTTCACAACATCATCCACTTCAGCCATTTTCCCCATTAACCACACCCATTGAATGCGGTCATCGGCATGATTCATGGCCCAAACCCACTGATCCTTTTTCACTTTCAGATTTATGTTTTGGTCGGGGATACGAACTTCTTCAACGCCAAAATCGAGTATTTGCTCCCACGTATAAAAATCACCAGCATTATCATTTGCCGGGTGATGTGAAATCACCTTCACAAACTGGTGTTTTTCTTTGGGTGTGGCTTCCAGTGCGAAACCAATAATGTCAGGTTCACCTGCTTCTACGATCCAGAGCGGATCATCGACCGTTGATGCATTAATTGCCTGGCACAAATCTTTAATTGTTTCATCGGATTGCCATTTCGCATCCCAGAAACGAATATGATCAAATCCACCCCAACGCCTTGCCGTTCCGTCGCAAGTGGTTTGCATCATGGCATGCCGTTCTCTTTCGGCAGCTTCCGTAATACGTTGTAGCACGACCAAATCGCAACAATGAGAATAATGCACCAACCGATCTTCCAAGCCTGCCGCGCGTAACAACGCCAGTGAAACAGCGGTTCCTCCAAGATCGTCAGGATCTGGCGAATTGCCATCAGCTACGATTGCGATACGTCCTGTCGGAGGGTTGATTTTCGCTTGAGAGATCGCTGAGTTCGTAAAAAGCAATCCGGCAAAGATTAATAAAATTAGCTTATTCATCGTTAGTTTGATTAAAATCGATTTTAAACACTTAATACTCGAACAAATAGTTACCGGAACCAAGTTTGATTACCAAATTTGAACCCGACTCGCTTATCCCCTGCCCGATTTGTTTACTGAGTAATGCAGAATTAAGCATTACCCGCTTGTTTGCGGCATTGGGTAGTGTAACCGTTCCGGTTGAATTAGCCGGAATTGTTACTTCGTACATAAATTTATCATCTTTCATTTCCCAGGCCGATTTCACAAATCCGTACATGGATTCAAATTCAACCCGGGCATTGGTCAATCCTCCGCCGGGATGCGGATAAAACAGGCTGTGCTTGTAGCCGGGATTATCAATATCGATTCCTAATCCAGCTACATGATTGTACAACCACTCCCCGACCGCACCATAAGCATAATGATTAAAACTATTCATTCCCTCGATGATGGTGCCATCAGGTTTCATGGTGTCCCAACGTTCCCAAATAGTGGTTGCCCCCTTAGTTACGGGATACAACCATCCTGGAAGTTTTTTCCGATTAAGTAACATAAAAGCTAAATCCTCCTTACCAATCGTAGAAAGTGTTTGGCACAACAAAGGAGTCCCTAAAAATCCGGTTGTTAAATGGCCAAATTTTCTTACATCAGCTGCAAAGAAATCAGCAGCCTTCGCTCGTAAATCATCGGGTATCAGATCGAAAGAGAGAGCCATGGCATAAGCAGTCTGTGTATGAGACACCAATCGACCATTGGGCGTTATGTATTCCCTAGCAAACGCTTTTTTTATAGCTTTTACGAGCTTTTCTAATTTTTCTGCATCTTCAGTCTTCCCAAGAATGTGAGCAACTTTTGCCAAAATAGAGGTCGAATAACTGTAATAAGCTGTTGCAATTAAATCAGTTTCTGTATATGCTCCTGGGTATCCCGGTTTATCTGAATGATAAGAAAGCCAGTCGCCCCACTGGTGTCGTTTTTCATCCCAAATCAAATCATCTCCGGCATTTTCCTTCATGTATTTGACCCAGTTCATCATACTGTGATATTGCTCCTCGAGAATTCGTTCATCTCCATAGACCCGATAAACAGTCCACGGCACAATTACTGCAGCATCAGCCCAACCGGCTGCTCCTCCTAACTTGTTATTCCACATATCGGGAATAATGTTGGGCACTTCGCCATCAGGCTCCTGATCCAGAGCAAGATCTTTCAACCATTTGGTGAAAAATGGCGCCACATTAAAATTAAAAGCTGCCGTCATACTGAAAACCTGCGCATCACCAGTCCATCCAACCCTTTCGTCACGTTGCGGACAATCGGTTGGAATATCAAGGAAATTATCCCGTTGACCCCATTGTATATTACGCTGTAACTGATTGATCAATGTGTCAGAGCAGGAAAAAGTCCCGGTAGGTTTCATATCAGAATGAATAACGATTCCTGTAATTTTATCTTTAGTAAGTTTTCCCGGGTAGCCTTCTAATTTCACATATCGAAAGCCGTGAAAAGTAAAATGTGGAGTGTAAACCTCCTCGCCATCTCCTCTCAAAGTATAGATGTCAGTAGCGTCTGCTGATCTTAGATTTTTTATATAAAAATTCCCGTCTTTGTCCAAGACCTCAGCAAACTGAAGCTTTACCTGGTCGCCTTTCTTCCCCTGTACTTTCATGCGTACATAACCAACCATATTCTGGCCTAAGTCGAGCACTAATTCTCCTTTGGGAGTGGCAAGAATATCAATCGGTGTGATTTCTTCAATTGCTTTAACCGGCAATCCGTTTGATGCAACCAGAATATCTTTCGGATGCTCCAGTATTTCAACTGCTTGCCAGCTGCCTGCATCGAACCCGGGCTTATCCCAGCCTGTCATTTCTTTGCGGGCATCGTATTTTTCACCGTTGTAAATATCCGATTCCAGAATGGCACCGTAGGTCGTTTTCCAGTTTTTATCGGTGATAATTGTTTCGCTTGTTCCATCCGTATAATTCACTTCCAACTGAACAAGGAGCGCCAGTTGGTCGCCATAATAAGCTTTATCCCCCTGCCATCCGATATAGCCACGATACCAGCCATCGCCCACCATTGCACCTATCGCATTGTGTTCTTGCAACATGGCGGTTATATCATACACCTGGTATTGTACGCGATTTTTATAGCTTGTAAAACCGGGAGTAAAAAGCTGATCGCCCACTTTTTGTCCATTAATAAACAACTGGTACAAACCGAGCGAGGTTACATACACCCTTGCTGACTGGACTTTTTTAGAGCAGATGAACTCATTTCGGTAATACTGTGCGGGAAGCGATTTTTGCGACACGTCTTCATCCATAGTTATCCAAGAGGCCTGCCATTCATCGGCATTCAGAATTCCTGTTTCCCAGTAAGCCGGTTCGCTCCACGGACTTACATTCCCGTTATTATCCCAAACACGGACTTGCCACCAAAGTCGCTCCATCGACTTTAAAGATGGCCCGCGGTACCCAACATTAACTGATTGAGCAGAATTAACTTTGCCTGAAGTCCAATACAAACGTTTTTCACTCGAAAGGTCCCCGGCTGATTGAGCGATCCGAATCTCATAGGCTTCTTGCAACACATTTTGCTGATCGGAAAACAACTTCCAGCTCAGTCTGGGACTTTTAACATCGATCCCAATCGGGTTCGTCCGGTATTCACAAACCGGCTCAGCAACTTTTATAGTGGCGGAAGCATATATTACAGAAAGGCATGCTACCAACACCATGAACAATTTTATAATCTGCTTCATCAGTTAAAGAGTTCGTTTTGTCACTTGATTCCTATTTTTATGTCCATATAATTTGGAGACGGTTCGTACGCCTGTTCGAGATGGGCCGAAGCGAGTGCATCTTTTCCTCCATTCTAGCTGCATCTATACACCTGTCATGCATTCTCTCCTACTAAGTCCAGTGCTTTTCATGGTATTCGATAAAAGCATTAAATTTTCTGCTGTCTTTGTCAATTAATATGATCATGCCCATAGGGTTAGGGTAAATCGAGTACGTTCTATTTTATACTAAATACTTTTTCAAGTCGAATATCATCAGAAGCGCTTCCTGCCATCAGGTTGAATTCACCTGGTTCAACTATCCTTTTCAAATCCGCTCCGGTAAACGATAAATCGGTTTTCGGATTGAGTGAAAAAGTCAGTGTTTTTTCCTCTCCGGCTTTTAGCCACACTTTTTCAAATCGCACCAACAACTTTGCCGGGCGGGTAACTGATGCAACTTTATCTCTGAAATAAATTTGCACAACTTCTGCTCCGTCCTTTTTTCCAGTGTTTTTCACTTTTACCGAAAACTTAACAGCTTCATCTTCATTAAAAGCGTCTTTCTCAATATGTAAATTGGTGTATTCAAACGATGTATACGACAGTCCATGCCCAAATGCATATACCGGGCTTGGTGGAGTTTCCCAATATCCTTTGTAAAAAGAGTTTGCCTTCATGGAATAATAAAAAGGAATCTGGCCAGAAGAATGGAGGAAGCTGATTGCTAATTTACCCGACGGATTAACATCTCCAAAAATGACTTTAGCCAAAGCTTCTCCGTTGGTTTGTCCAAGGTAAAAAGTATTTAATATGGCATCTGCTTTTTCTGCAATTTCAGGTATTGCATAAGGTCTTCCTCCCATTAACACAACCACTACGGGTTTACCTGTTTTTATGGCGTCCAGAACCAGTTTCTTCTGATTGCTCAATAAATCTATTGTCGACCTGTCGCCTGCAACACCGGGACGATAAAATGCCTCCCTGCTTGTCTTCAGGTTTCCGCCAACACATACAATGGAAATATCCGATTGTTTAACTACATCAATTGCGTTCTTTATTGATTCCCTTTCTTCGGCTTCGGTATATTCAATGATCACATCTTGCCCATTTACCTGATCAAATTTTGCAATTTTGCATCCTTCGGCATAGTTGATTTTGACCGATGTTCCAACGTAATCTTCGATTCCCTTTAAAATATTTATGACATTATCGTTTTCAATGGTGTAAGTTCCCATCTCGTCGGATTTGGCATTTGGACCAATAACTGCTATACTTTTTATCTCTTTCTCATTTAAAGGAAGAAGCTTGTTTTCGTTTTTCAATAAAACGATTGATTCTGTTGCCATTTTTTCGGCTAGTTCAACGTGCTTCTCATTTCCAATAAAAGAACTAACACCTTCCGTTTCGGTAAATGGATTTTCAAATAAGCCAAGCATAAACTTCAAGCGTAATATCCTTCTAACACTTGCATCCAGTTGTTTTTCAAGTTCCGGGTTTTCTGCCACAACTTCTTTCAGGTATTGAAATGCGGAGGAAGATGGCAGGTCAATATCCATACCTGCCATTAACCCGAGCTTTGCCGCCTCCTGTGGGGTTGCAGCCATGTGGTGGAATTCTTCCAAACGTTTGATGTCATTGTAGTCAGAAACAATAACACCTTTAAAGCCCCAGGTATCTCTTAATAAATCAGTTAACAGCCATTTATTTCCATGAGCAGCCACGCCGCCAACTTCACAATGTGATGCCATCATACCCAATGCATTGGTTTGTTCAACAACAGCTTTAAACGGAGGCAATATCTCATCGTGTAAAACTTTGGAATCGATAGGTGTCGCAGCAAAATTTCTTCCGCCCTCAACCTGCCCATATCCGGCAAAGTGCTTGGGCGATGAAATGATATGCGTCAAGCCCGGATTGCCATCGCTTCCACCTTGCAAACCAGAAATAATTGCAAGGCCCATTTGTGTCGTCAAATAGGTGTCTTCGCCATAAGTCTCTTCGATTCGCCCCCAGCGTGGGTCCCGACCAATGTCCAGCACCGGAGTATGCGCCTCGTGGCCTCCCCGGGCTCTTGCTTCGCGGCCAATGACATCAAATACTTCATTTACAAGTTTTGGATTCCAGCTCGATGCCATGGCCAATGGTGTGGGAAAAACGGTAGAATTACGCCCGGCATGACCATGTAAGCACTCTGTTCCAATAATTGCCGGTATTCCCAGGCGAGTTTTTTCCTTTAAGTATTTTTGGAGGCTGTTGACCATTGCCACACTTTGTTCGGGTAAGCGCTGGTCAAAGGTATTCTCAATAAAACCAATTCCGTTCTTTATTTGCTCTTCAATCGATTTCTCAATTGGCTCAACCCCCTCTTCCACGGCAGCCGATTTACGGATAGATGCTGCATTCAGTTGCATGACCTTTTCTTCCAAGGTCATTTTTGACAAAAGGTCAGCAACCCTAGCATCAATGCTTGCATTTGGGTTTTTATACGTTGATGGTTCTTCCTTTGATGAACTATGATCCGAACGCTGGTGCTTTTCTTTTCCATAACCAGAAGAGAACATACTGCTGAAAGACAGTAATAGGAAGAGGTACAAGAACTTTTTTTTCATGAGTTATGATTTTAATAAAGTCATTTAAGTATTTTTGGCTTACGTCATGCCTATAATTTTTTATCCTATGTTATTTTCTGCATAATCTAATTATTTACACCTGGAATAATGCGCACATGCAATTCCGCCTTGTCTTCCTGCCATTTTTGAATATGCAATTGCTGTTTATTTTCATCCCAAATAAAATCGGCCGGATTGCTTGTTTCTGTTGATTTAAAAACCTCCAGGCCAACTTTCTTTAGCGGATTATGGCACAATACAAACGACTCGTTTATGACTATGGAAAAACCATCGGGGTAATGCCGGTTAGCACCAATAAATAGCTGTGAGGCTCCTTTGCTATTGTCCGATTTTAAGAAAATGTCCAAACTTCGGGTTGCGAAATCATATTTAAATGACTGAATATCCACGGCTATGCACTGTGGGTATGGCCGGGCAATAATGTCGGTAATGTATTTTCGCTCTACTGTTCCTACGGCATCTTTGTCATTAGAAATAGCCCACGTAGATCGGGCATCTGGCAAAAAGTCTTGCATCCTTGGGGTGCCCGGGAGCCATACTTTTATGTTGTTCATCCCCAACCTATCAAATAGTTCAGCTGTGCAATTCACTGACAAAAAGATTTAGATCATTGAAACATCTTAAAAGCCAAGCCCATGGGGGAAAGTGCCCCCAAGATTGTTTGTCAATCATATTATTGTGACTAACTGATATTTGAGATGAATTTCATGTTTAGAATGTAGCAACAAATAATTTATTATTCAATCGATATTACTATACGTTGCTCCCAAATATCGCTATTTGCGCTTTCACATTGGTCGAGGAAATAATTGGTACAGGGATATGCAATCCCTGTACCTAAATATAGAACTATTCAACTATCAATTCGATCGAAAATTCCTCAAACGTCACATCTCTGTTTCTTATTACTAAAGTGTCTTTTACCGCGTGCGTTTCATTATTAACAGCATCTGTATACTGGTAATCTAAATATATGACGTCACGTTGTTCTCCACCCCATTCATCACCATTTTCAACCAATCGTCCTGAACCAGAAACGTTATACGAGTCGTCTCCATAACCAGCGATTACACATGTTTCATCAGTATTAAATATCAGTTCAATATTTACATCCCCGGGACTAGAGAGTTCCCCTCTTCGCACGCGATTGGCATATTTTACATCAAACCTCCCACTCGTTGTTAAATCAACTACTTCATCTTCCTCAACAAATTCTGCCCTATATATTGAGGTAGTGGTCTCTCCCAAACTATTTGTCATGACATCCGCACCACGACGTAAATATTTACCTTGGTACTTGTTCATGAACTTTATGCCAAAAAGGGTATAATCCTTAGGTGCAGGGTTCCAATCGGAATCTAATATTTTAACTGGATTTTCTACAATAGGTACTCCCGTTAATAAAGAATCTAGCTCCTCATAATCCGTTATTCTTAAAGGAATCACATAATGTGTTTCGTTTTTTCCAGCAAAAGAAAGTGGGTCATCAAAAAAGGCATCTTCCAGTTGAACAGGAATACGGCCATTTATAGAGCCTGCTGGTATTGTAACCGGGCTTTGTTGTTCTATAGTATAATAAGAAGAAGGTAATACTTGTACATTTACAGAATCTACCCCCAAGGTATTTGCATCTATTAATTCTGGAGCCAGTTCAAAATACACTTTTCTATTTGTCATATTTTCAAATACTCCAGACATCACAACTCCTATTTCAAACCGGCCGTTGTTGTCGTTATCGTTAAAACCCAAATCGTACTTACCTAAGACTAAAGTTCTAGCAGGTCTTTGATAAGGGAAAAAGACTGAAGTTGAGCCAAAATCCTCAACGACATTATCTTGATTCTCGCAAGCCATTAAACTAAAGACTAAGGCGATTATTACAACTAATTTTATTTTCATGTTAGATATTTTTTTAAATTCTATTAAAGTTATGCTTCTACCACCCTGCATTTTGTTCTATCTCAGGAAACTTCAAAACTTCATCATTAGGTAATGGCATATAAGTAGCGAATGATGGATAATTTCTACCTTCTACAGAAGGCAAGTCGATATAACTTGTACCATTAAAGAAATATCCTCTAACTGATTCGTTCAAAGGTACCCCCCATCTTCTCAAATCCCAAAATCTGTGACCTTCAAAACTCAATTCTAACCGTCGTTCATTTCTGATTAGTTCGCGCATAGCTTCTTTCGAGGTAATAGATGCTAGGTAACTATCTGGCTGAGCCAGTCCTGCTCTTTCTCTGATTGCACCAATAACCCCCCGAGGTGTCATACCGTTTATTTGCTGATCTGGACCTCCAATTTCATTGGCGGCTTCTGCAAATATCAGGAAGAGTTCTGTATATCTAAAATATACATCGTAGTGTCTTTGATCAACTGTAGAGCCATCATTATTCAATCTTACGTCAGGGCGTAATAACTTTTTAAGATAATAACCCGTTTTTGTTGAAAACTGAGGAATAGAATCTAATCGATCAATTTGTCCTCCAACCCCAGTGTTAATAGTTCCACCTCCAAAAGAGGTTCCATTAAGCACGACAAACTCAGCTAACCTTGGATCTCTATTAGCATAAGGATTTTGTGGATCGTAACCATTATCTTCTGTTGCGGGGAATCCACTTTGCATAGGGAATGCATCCACAAAATTTTGTGAGGGATTGATTTCACCCCTGCCATTTACAGATGGTGGAAACATACGATTTTCAATACCTGCACTTGGACCTCCAATAGTACCTCTCCAAATCATTTCGTCATCATTATTTTCGTCGTAGGCTTTGTAATAATCAAGACCATTAGCAGCAAGACCAGAGACACCTCCTATAGTATTCAATAATTCGCTCGCATCTGTTGCAGCCATATTGTAATACCCCTGATCATTTAAAAATGATGGGCTAGCTGCGAAAAGTGCCAAACGTGCTTTTAATGCTCTTACTACTCTACCCGACATACGTAAATTATATCGAGAACCATTAACTACGTCGTATTTATTGAAAGCAAAATTTGCATAAAGCGGGTCTACATCTCCCGCACTTAAGCCATAATCTGTTGGGAGTAAATCAAGTGCCGCATCAAAATCTGCCATAATGGCTTGAACGGTAGCTTCGAATGATAAACGAGGGGTGTTAAAATTACCATCAGACTCTATAAACTCTGTTATGTAGGGTACTCCTAATAATTCTCCAGAAGTACCTACACCCGCATGCGCCTGCAAAGCGTAAAAATGATGTAACCCTCTCAATGCAAGCGCCTCTCCTTCCATACGGAGATAAAACATTTCGTTTATATCTTCGTCTGCGGACCATACAATCTCTCCAGCTTCGATAATCTCCAAAAATTTGTTTACCCATAAAACACTTTCATAATTATTCCAGCGTGAAGTTGGGTTAAACTGCGCATTTAGCTCACCAAGAGCCATACGCTTAAAACTGTTATCTAATTGGTTACTTACAGCGTCATCTGTTGCAGCCTCAATAAACGTAAACTGATCTACTAAACGGGAATAGCCATTCAATAATATACCTTCTGCAGATGCTGGATCGCTACTGATAAAGTCAGAGTCCAGCCTGTTTTCATCAATAGGTTCCAACAAGGTATCACAGCTAATTACGCCCATAAAGACTGACATAACCACTATATATTTTACTAAATTTTTCATTTTATCTATATTTGTGTTTAAATTAAAATGACATTCTTACACTAAGTGTATAAGTTCTAGCTTGGGGATTACCACCAATATTTAACTGACGGATATCTTTATTTTTGCCTACTTCAAAAAGGTTGGTGCCTTGGAAATTCAAGCTAAAATCTTCAACCCCGATTTTATCACATAAAGTATCAGTAAACTCATAAGTTAACTGAGCACGACTAATTTCAAAGAAACTATTATCGTACAACCAAAACGATGATGTTCTAAAGTTATTTTGATTCTGCCCAGAAGATAGTCTTGGAAAGGTTGCTGTATTGGCAGTTTGTGGTGTCCAACGACCCAATACCACTTCAGAGTATTTATCCGTACCGTTTGGGCTGTAGTAATTGCTAAAACCAGTTAACTTATTACCATCTCCTCCTTTTTGCCCAGTACCTAATATAAATAAATTAAATCTTTTAAATTTTAAATTTAGATTAACTCCATATGTCCATGGACTCGCATTCTGTCCAATAGCAACCTGATCATTTTGATCTATTATATTATCACCATTTTGATCGTCATATCTGATATCCCCAGGCTGCACTGCACCAAAGCTAGGTTCTGGTAGATTACTGTTCAAAACAAGATTTCCTTCAGTATCTGTAGTAAAATCAGATTCTGAATAAAAACCTAAATCTTCATATCCAAAAATAGTAGATAGCTCTAGTCCTTGTCTGTTTTGGTAATCAAACTCGTTGGTTTCAGATCTTTTTGAAGCTTCTGCTTGGCTGTATAAAACGTTTGCACCAATACCAACTGAAAAATCATTAAACGTCTTATTAAAATTCAACCCTAATTCAAACCCCGTGTATAAATTGGCATTAAAATTATTATAAGGTCTAAACGTGTTATAATATGACGGATATTGATTGGCCAAAAACACCAATTGCTTATCAAGTTCGGTTCTAAAATAATTAGCTTCTAACCAGAGTGAATTCATCAAATAACTTTCAAAACCTATATTTAAGTCTATCCGATCTTCAAATCCCAAATCAGGATTGGCTCCTTGCGAAATATTTTGTTTTCTATTGGAATACACGCCATCTGCCCACGTGAAATTTGCTCCATCAGAATAGTTTTCATCGTATAAATAATAACCACCAATTCCTAAATCAGATTGAATTATTCCTCCAGAAACTTTCAATTTTAAGTAATCTACAAAATCGATATCTTTTAAAAATGGCTCTTCGCTCAAAATATAACCTAATCCAACCGTTGGCGACAAACCGCCTCGGTTTCCTTCTGGCAATTTCAGAGAGTGTGCATAAGCTCCGGAGAAATCAACAAATAATCTTTTCTTGAAATCGTAGGTCATTTGCAGCCCTAAATGAGAATCTCTATCTGTTTGAACAGCTCCATCTCTTTTTTCTTGATTATAATATCCCAAGAACGTTGAATTTACTGAATGATTATTGGCAAATGTTCTTCCATAATTCACCAATGCATACATACCTATTCGTGATACAAATCCATTAGAAGCAACATTTTCTGACAAATCTCTTCTATCTTGGCCAAAATCTTGTAAAGCCGTTATTTTACCATCTGTCCAAGTAGGAACATAGGTTCTATACTGATTTGCTATAGACGTAGTGTAAGCATCGTAAAAATCGAAACTTAAATAGGTTTTTGCAGACAGGCCTTCGGTTATTCCAGAAAGATCGAAATTTATTGCGTTATTAAACTGAGTTACTCGAAACACTCTATTTTGATAACCACCAGCTATAGATTGCGCCACTGGTGCATTAACGCCATATTGCTGTGCAGTACCCAGTAAATTACCATCAAAAATAGTAGCTCCAGCTAATAACGTTTCAAGATCTGGGTTGTTTTCAAGATCAAGAGTACTTACTGGAAGTAAAGGCGCATAATCAAAAGGAATAAATGTAGTAGCGGCGTTTAATAGATTTGCCCTGGCACTTTTTGAGTTGCTAATAATTGCCACACCATCAATACTACTAGTAATCCAATCGTTTACCTTAAAATCTATATTGCCTCTTACGTTAAACCTATTGTCTCCAGCGTTTATATCTTCATTAATATTGAGCCAACTTTCATTGTAGAGCCATCCAACATTAACATAGTATTGCGATTTATCATTACCCCCAGAGAACTCGGAAATAACATTATGAGTATTTACATATGATTCTACAAATTCATATAAATCAACATCTGGAAATTCGATAGGATTTAAACCACTTCTTGTGTTTTCAATTTGTTCTTGAGAAAAACCTACCACTGATGGATCTAGACCATCGTTTGCGAAAGCCTCATTACGAAGCTCCATAAACGTGGCAGCATCCAAATAATTAGGCAAAGCTATAGGAGTTCTAATACCAGAGCGCACATTTACATTTGCCTCCTTCTTATTTGTTTTACCACGTTTTGTGTTTATGACAATCACACCGTTTCTACCTTGGCTACCGTAAAGTGCCACGGCATTCGCATCTTTAAGTACGGATATTTGCTCTACCTCTTCCATGTTTAAAAGGTTAGGATCGCGTCCAAAAACACCATCAATTACAAACAATGCGTTTCCTATACCTCTAATATTGGAGGAGCCTCTGACCCCTACCGTTAAACCAGCAATATAATCTCTTACAAACTGGGTATTATCATAAGTTAAACGGTCTTTAGTATTTACTGACGACGCAGAACCAACTATATCACGCCTGTCTCTTATTGCAACTCCCATGTTTATTTCGTCATCTTCTGACGCCAGAAAGTCTGACTTCACTAGAGCAATATCGTCTGGAATAGTGGATAAGCTAACAAGTTGCGACTCGTAGCCCTTCTTCTCTATAACTACCACTTCGTCGTTAGTCAAGGTAATATTAAATAGACCATTGGCGTTGGTAGTTGCCCGAGAACCATTAGGACCGTAAATGTTAACCCCACTTAAAGGATTTCCTTGTTGATCGACCACGGTTGCTGACACCTCCGTGCCTACTGACTGGGCCGTCACCATACCACAAAAGCAGAACATGGTGAAGCATACAAGGGTGTACAGCTTATATAATTTATTTATCATCATTTTTTTCGTTTTTTTGTATACTTAAAACAAATTTTTTCAAGTTTTACCAACCTGGGTTTTGAGGGAAGCCTTCATAAAACTGTGTTTGATTTGCTTCAAATGGTAGCCAATAGTGTTTTGGATACTCGCAAACTCTCTGTATAATTAGAAATTCCTCAAAGAAAGTCCAATCTTTATCAAAATGTAATCCTGTTTTCATTTTGTATTTATCCTCGTGGGCAACACCCCAACGGCGTATATCCATCCATCTGTGCCCCTCGTAAGATAACTCCACAGCTCTTTCACGTCTTAATTCGTCCATGAATTTTTTGTTGTCTGCAACAATGGCTGGATTTACATGAGGAATCCCCGCTCTATCTCTCAACGTATTGATTGCTTGTTCTGCAGTTAATGCATAAGAGCTAGGTGCTGTGTTTGCTCCTTTAGCAACATGAAGTGCCTCTGCATACATTAGGTACACATCTGTTAACCTCATGTGAATGCGCATTCCTGTAAATCTTCTAATAATATTATTTCCTGCTTGTACATGATATTGACCATCAATCTCCGGATAAAACTTCTTAAACATATACCCTGTTTGTGAAGCATTCGATGCACGGTGAGCACCAAAATTACCTTGTCCATCATCCCACAACTTTGCAGTTCTATTTACAGCAGGCACGCCTCCTCTGTCTGAAATAACGTCTCTATCTGCAAAAACCCATTCGTAAAAGCGAGGGTCACGATTGTCAAATGGTCTATCAGGATTATAAGTTGGTGTGCCGTAAGCACCACTAAGATCATCTTCAATAGACAATCCGTTTGCCATTCCAAAATTGTTGTGAATAAAATTATGGGTTGCATTATCATTTCCTGATGCAGATTGACCAATTGGTCTTGGAATACCAGCTGCCATGAAAGCTATTGTAGTACCAACATGTGAACCTCCTGAACCAGCAAAAATTAACTCTTTTGCCTCCGGCACTAGACCTGGCCAGGTATTTCTCGGTGTTTCCCACAATACTTTCTTATAATCTTCCATGTTTTTTGCCAACGAATATTCACCAGCTTGTTCTAGTTTAAGCACTTCTGCAAAAGCATCAACAGCCATGATCGCCAGTTCTGTATCATACGTATAAGTATCGATTCCCGGCTGGTTATTGAAAAACATTAACGGACTAGCGGCAAAAAGTAGGTTTTTACCTTGAAATGCGTAAGCAGCTCCTTTGGTTACTCGACCTGCATTGTTGCCTAAGGTTCTTTGGCCATAGGCTTCATTATCCCAATTTACAGGTAATAATTCAATGGCTTTTTTGTAATCCTCATTAACAGACAAAGCCACCTCTTTGTATGTTTCTGGACGAGGCGTGGTAATCGCTCCATCATATACTTCTGTTATATGTGGGAAACGCCCCCAAAACTTCATAATCTCGTTATGAAAGAAAGCTCTAAAAAAGTAAGCTTGTCCCAATATAACATTCTTTTCTTCTTGGGTTAGCCCTACCATTAGATCTTCGTTGGCAAGCACCAAATTAGCCTTACGAATTCCAAGCATGCTACCACGCCATATCCTTGGTCTTTTTCTAGCCTCATCATCGTTTGTATTCCCTTCTTTACCTTGGTGCGTATCTTTACCCAGATACGCGAATTTTTGACTCACCCAATTGCCTAAGTCTCCTCGATCTACAGCTTGACTGAACTGACCGTCTCTATATGTGTCATCTCCAAAAAGATAATCCTGAAAGGAATGACCGGAAGTACCATATTCAACTACTAAGTTGTACATTTCTTCCACAAAACCCTGAGAGGAATTGAAAGTAGAAAATACATCTGTAATGTCAATTTCCGCTTCCGGAGCTATATCCAGGTAGTCCTCGCAGGCTACTATAGGTAGAAGAAGCCCTAGTACTAAAAATATTTTTATTCTAATGTTTTTCATAATTTTTAATTTTAAAAATCTAAATTAAAACCGAAATTAAATCGCGCCATAGTAGGATAATCTCCTCTAAAAGAAGAATCTTGTGTTTGACTACTGTTAAACTCCCTATCATCAGGTAAATCCGTCCATAAAAATAAGTTATTACCATTCGCAAAAACACTTAGTGCTTTAACACCCAGTCTTTCACATGCTTTTTTAGGAATATTATAGTTTAACGCTACAGATTTCAATCTTGTCAATGATCCATCGAAAAAATTGGATCTTGGATCGCTAGTTCCTTGTCCAAAAGAAAACGCTGGTTGTGTTCGTACTCCAGTTGGGTTATCTTTAGTCCAATATCCTAACTCGTGTTCAAAAAACGTATCTATTCCATTTGAAAAAGTTCTACTACTATAAACTCTATTTGTATTTTGGGTACCATAGAATTGAACAGATAATCTCCATCCTTTATATTTAGCTCCCACTGTAGCAGCCCAAGTTCTTTGAGGACGCGTAGGGAAACCGAATGGCACATTGTCAAAGTCATCATTATAACTACCGTCTCCATCATAATCAACTAAATTATAATATCCAGTGCGTATAAATTCTTGTCCATTTACCCTTGGTGTTGAACTATACAAATCATCTAAACTGCCTATAATCTCACCAGGAATAGCAGATCTGGGTTGACCAATTGGGTAACCCGCCGCTTTTTGGTAAAACGGGCGCAATTCTGGATCTTCTCTATCAATCACCAAATCTTTAGCTTGGGTAAAACTAAAATTACCAGAAATATTCAATCCGCTTTCAAAAGTATGATTAGCACCTAGTACAAGTTCAAATCCTCGCACCTCTACCTCACCTCTATTAAAGGCAGGAGGACTAGCACCAAACCAATCAGGCACTGCCCTTTGAGAACTTGGTATTAAAATATCGCTACGATCTTCTCCAAAAAAGTCCAACTCTGCAGTAACTCTATTTTTAAACAAGCCTATTTCTGCACCAAAATTATACTTTACAGCCGTTTCCCATTGCAGATTAGGATTACCAACATTTGCCTCTGTGTAAAACACATACGGCGAACGGTCGTTTGAGCCATTAGGGTTTATAAAAGCACCTCCGCCGATATTCCAAGTTTTTTGATATTCAAATCTGTTTCCTCCGCTGTCATCTCCAATTAAACCATAAGACCCTCTGAATTTTAACTTATTTACCCAATCAACGTCACTCATAAATGCTTCGTTAGACACCGTCCAACCCGCTGCTAAAGCAGGAAAAAGTTCGAAACGAAATCCAGGACCATATTTCTCGGATCCGTTGTAAGCACCACTAATGTCTAAAAAATACCTTTTATCATAGTCGTAAGTAACCCTACCTACCCAGTCTTCACGGTATGTAAGAAAACCATTACCTCTACCGTTCTCGTTACGCCTTAGCATTGCCAATCCTGTAACCGAATGCTTTTCGCCAAACGTTTCACTATAATTAAACGAAAAGTCATATAATAAACGACGACCAATCGTATTATCTTGAATACTTGCAGCCTCAAGTGTCCAGGGAAATGGCACAAAACCAAAATCATTTACACCATTTGGAGACTCAATTCGCTCTTCAAAATCTTCGTTATACACACGATATCTAACATTTTCTTGACCATCACCTCCATTGTCAATTAACCGCTGCCGACTTTCAGATCTATTATCTAAAGAAAAACGGCCTTGAAATGATAACCCTTTAGTAATAAAGTCTAATTTTTGCTTTAAAATAAAATCGGTATTTATATTAAAGGTATTAGTAGTGGTGTACCCGGTATTTGTTAAAGTAACAAGCGGGTTTGTATTTGCAAAAATATCTCTATCATCCCTACCATATGCACCATCTGGAAAAATAGGCGTATAAGCATTGGGCGCAAGCTCATATATAGCATTGGTCACCAAATTTAAGTTACCAGGTGTTTTTTGAATGCCGTAAAACCCACCAAGATTTACAGA